>Ga0255775_1000324_pt1 | contig 47787 bp, 49 predicted proteins | sample 011ome_26_FD_179973 | JGI IMG/M metagenome (GOLD analysis project Ga0255775, IMG submission 179973) | Coastal salt marsh microbial communities from the Groves Creek Marsh, Skidaway Island, Georgia - 011511BT metaG (version 2) | ecosystem: Environmental > Aquatic > Marine > Intertidal zone > Salt...
TTGGAAAATAATTCGAGCTATATTGAATCTCATCGTCCCATTCAAAACCCAGCCATTTAACATCAGCCTTGATAGAATCTACAAATTCTATATCTTCTTTGGCAGGATTAGTATCATCAAAGCGCAAGTTGCACTTGCCGTTATAGTCTTGTGCCAGGCCAAAATTAAGACAAATTGATTTGGCATGGCCAATGTGTAAATAGCCATTTGGCTCTGGTGGGAAGCGTGTTTGAATAGCGCTGTGCAAGCCTGAGTTTAAATCATCATTGATTTGATGACGAATAAAATTAATCGGCTTATCTATGATATTTTTATCACTCATATTGAGTTGAAAAGTGCTATAAAATTAATAGCTTAATTATATCAGTAAACCTATAAATTAATGAGCGAAGCACATTTGAATAAAAACTACTCCAGTTTTGTTATTAGTTTGTTGCTTCTTTTTCCTGTTTTGATTAATTCTGTCAAAATTTTAGGAAATCTTATTTTGTTGATATTGGTTTTTTTAGGCGCCTATATTGCGATCACTGAAAAGAAAAACCCTTTTAAAATTCAAGAGTTAAAAGTTTTTTCATGGCTGACAGTTGGTTATTTTTGTGTAATGCTAGCATCCATCTTAATAGCAGATGGCTTTAATGCCGAGTTTCATCACTTAGGCAGAAAAGTACATTTTTTGTTAGCACCCTTGATTGCACTTGCCATATACCAAGTAGATCTACCCATTAAAAACTTATTATTAGCCATAAAAACAGGCCTGATTATTATTGGCATTATTGTCATAACTCAATTTCTAATGGGATCAACTAGATCCTCCGGCATGATCAATGCAAATATATTTGGTGATATTGCTGTAGTCATGCTGTTTTTATCAGTGGTGCAAGTGTTTCAAGAAAGCTCAAAAGAGCGGATTATTACATTTATTGCAGTTATTACTGGTGTTGTCGCTGTATTTTTATCAGGTAGTCGGGGATCTTGGCTATCATTTATTATTCTATCTGTTGTTTTTATTTTATTAACTTACAAGCCTTTTTTAGCTAATAGTAAAAAAAATCAATTATTTTTAGCTTTGTTCTTTTTAGCTTTATTTGGTTTTATTGGAACCCAGACTGACGCAGGCAAAAAAATAACAGATGCGATTGTGAATATTCAAAGTTGGGATGGCGGTGATCAAACTTATACATCCTCTGGCATTCGCATGGAGATGTGGAAGTCGAGCTTAGAGACCGCTAAACAATCCCCTTGGTTTGGCTATGGCTATCGAAACTCTAATGAGGAGGTTTCTAAATATGTTAATAGCCATAATAAGACTGTTGCCGCGTTTACCCACCTTCACAATGAATATCTAACTAATCTTTTAGCTGGAGGGGTGCTAGGGCTAATTGCATTATTAAGTTTGTTATTTGCGCCAATGGTAGTTTTCTTCAAAAATATAAAAAATAAAGAAACTTATTGTTACTCATCAATGGGTATACTGCTTAGTGCGGGGTATGTAACTTTTGGATTTACACACATTGCTTTTGGTGAGGAGCATATTAATGCTTTTTATGTGTTAATTCTTGCATTTTTATTGCCAAGATCTATTGCAAATTATGAAGCTTAAAAAATAAACTATTTAAATCACATTATTTTTTTTAGTTTTATTACTGGACATTATGTCTATTTTTTATTTATAACATCTTTCTCTTTAATGAAATCTATTGAAAAAAAAATAAAGGTACAATGTTTACTAATTGTATTTTTTAATAAATTAGTTAAATAATGATAGAAAAGAAATCTCTAAAAGAAAGGGTTGAGTCAAATGTTTATGATTTGTTAAATAAAGATAAATATGAAATTGTAAAAAAAGACCCCCAGGAGTTATTAACCTGGAACAGATTAACTGTTATTTTTAATTTATTCTATCTGAAGTATAAAGAAAAATATCCGAAAGTAGCAATAAATATATACAAACAAAGGGTTAGAGCAACATCTTTGGGCAAGTTCTCTGAGTCAAAATTAAAAAGTAACTTTAATGAATTTGTTAGTGTATTTGATGATATTTATGAAGATATCAAGCAAAATGATTTTGATCACAATAAAACAATTATTCCATTGGCAAAAGATGGCTCTATTTTAAATGGGAGCCATAGATTAGCTTGCTGTTTGTTTTTAAATAAACCTGTTTATTGTATACAAACTGATATAAAGGCTCCTATTGATGATTGGCATAAGCTATTTAATCGAAATATCGATCATGATATTTTGAGTTTGGCGGTTAGGGAATTTGTTAAATATTGTAATAATTGCTATATAGCCTTTTTATTTCCTTCATGTAAAGACGAGCAAAATAAAACCAAAAAACTCTTCAAAAATATAGTCTACGAGAAAGATGTGGTGTTAAACACAGAAGGTACATACAATCTTTTGGTTGAGCTGTATAAGCATATGATTGAGTGGGATGGAAGGCCAAAGAGTGGGTTTCATGGGGTTAAGCAAAAAGAGTGTTTTCCGAGTGGAGATTATCAAAATAAAATCAAAGTTATGGTTTTCCAGGAGGAGTCGCTGGATCGCGTTATCAGTATAAAGAAAAAAATTAGAAAAGTGTGCAATATAGGGCATAGCTCAATACATATTACCGATACAAAAGAAGAGGTTTTAAGAATTTCAGAGCTAATATTTAATAATAATGGAATTCATTTTTTAAATTATGCCAATCCTTACAAATATCATAAATCAAATATAAAGAATATTGACAATGTTTTAAAATATTTTGAAAAAAATAAAATAGAGCAAGATGATATTTTGATTGACAGTAGTATGCTTTTGTCGCTGTACGGATTAAGAAAAAATGAAGATATAGATTTTTTAACTAACAAAAAAATAACATCTCCTGATGAAGCCTTGGATGCTCATGATTCTGTTTTAAAATATCATGCTGTAGAAAAAAATGAGCTTATATATAATTCGAGATATTATTTTATATATAACAATATTAAATTTGTATCATTTGATCAACTGTTCAAAATGAAGTCTAACAGAGGGGAGGAGAAAGACATAAAAGATTGTGAAATGATGAATGCGTTAATTGAAAGTAATGACTATAAAAAGTTAATTGCAAAAGTTAAGCAGAATATATTCTATTTTAGGGTTAGATACAAAAAAATTATAAACCTTGTCATGGTTTTAATGCTGTATATTTTGGTATGTAACATATTTGGAGTAAAGTAATGTTGTTTGACGGTAAATCAGAAATCAAGATTAAGTTTAAAAAATATAAAAAAATAGTGAGCTATTCTTTAATATTTTTATTATTGTTTGTTGTATGTCAGTTTGCTGGAGTTTAGTTTTTAACCCAGGTTGTGCTTCTATTACCTATTAGATAGCTGTCTTTTTCTTCCTGGTTAAGAATATCCAAGTCTGGAAACCAAGGCAGATGAATGGCTGAGAAATTTCCAGCCACTCTAACTGCATCATAGAAATTACCTTCAAAGTTGGATTTTTTGTAGACAGCAAATGTTGTATCCGTTGGTGCGCAGAAAATCGTTAGTTTATCATGTTGCAGTTGTTTTCTCCAATATCTACCTTCATACTCTTTTATTGAGAAAAATCGTTTAAATTTAAATGGCTTTGTGCTTTTTATTGGATAGTTGGCATCTATTATATTTTCATCTTCTGGAATTTCAAGTGCCAAACCTGCTTTAAACACATGATACATTTCAGTTAGTCGAGCCAACTCCTGGATAAAGTTTTTTGGTAAATTTCGGTTTAGCTTTAAATCAGGGTCGGAATAAGCAAATGTCTCTGGCAGTACTTCATATATTGGTTCAAGGAATCCTACCATATGGCCGAAGTTCTTATTAGAAAATGCAATTTGAGCTAAGTTAGATTGTTTAATTTTGTTCAGTGTTGATAATGTTTTCTGGTCAGTTGAATTATTGTCAATAATAATAGGTTTAATATTAAATACTGCCAATTGGTTAACCATGTTTTCAGTGTACACACCATTGTTGTAACTAATAAGAATAACAGGAATAGGGTCTTGGCAATGCTGAATACACTCTCTTACTTGTGACGATAGATGTTGTGCTTTTTTCCGTCTATAAGCGCTAATCAATGGTCGATAAAATTTTTCTTTCGTCTTCATTTCTAATTAAAGTCCTGTGTGCGTATTTTAATATATCTTCTTGTCGATATAAATATAAGCCCTAATTGTCTTATTCCTAATTGTAGTTGTTTCAAAAGTTTTTTAACAATAAACCTAGCCCCTCCACTTGTATTATTGTAGGAGCTGACAGTTGATTTTATAGCTGAAGTATTAATTGGGTTTTTTATTTGATAATACTCACAATAATCTAATTGAATAATAGGACTTGGCTCGACTTGAAAGGCTTGTAGAGTATGACAATCAGTTATATGAGCATCAGCCAAAGCAATGCCTTTTCTTCTTTCATGATCAATCAGTTTTTTCGCTCCAGAGGGCCATAATATATAGCCAGCGGCCCCTGTTCTGTCTTGGTAAAGTTTGAATATTTTTGAGCTGCACTCTATTGATTCATAAGACCTAGATATAAACTTCTTTCTTCCTCGGTTTTCAAGGTTAATTAAATCAACATTTTCTTTAGTAGATAAACTTTCAAGTAATTCTGTAATACATTTAGACAACAAGGCATCGTCTTCTAGTATTAAAGATGGATTGTTGGATTTTATTATTTTTTCCCAAGCATTTCGGTGAGAATAATAACAAGCAACCTCAGTTTTTCTTAGAGGGCGTTGCCAATCATAATAGTGTTTTTTGTAAGAATTTTTACTTATATCAGTAGTTGTTGTGGCTTTAAGGAATTCAAAATCTAACTTTAGCTTGGTTAGTTGTTCTTGTTGAAATATGCGTCGATCTTTTGCGCTTGGCAAACTGATAACTAAAATATCCATCACCACCACCCAGTTTTGTCTCGAGTATGACGATCTTTAGTTCGTTTATAAATCGTGTCATACTTTTGCAATCGTTTGAAAATTTCTAATAGAATTTCACCAGCAACATTTAGTTTTGCAGCTTTATCGATTCGCCAGCGCATATTTCTAAGTGTATCATCAGTGCCAAATTTAAATACTGAAGTACCATCAAATAATGCAAACCTTTCTTCATTATCAAGTCTATTAATTTTTTCTTGATTATCTTTGCAGTTCTGTGCATCAGTAATAAACCGCTCTGATTCTTGGAGTTTAACCGTATTAAGCAAACATACACATGCAACTGACAGGCCTTCAATAGCATCATTATTTGAATAGTCCGCAAAAGTATCTGTTGCTGCTATTAACCAGCGAGTATTAAGGCTTTCTAGCAAGTGATTCTTTTCTCCAAGCCAAAGCTGTTCAAATAGTTTGAAATATTTATCTACTTTGTATTCGCGTCTAATAAGTACAATAATTTTTGCGTGTGTATAGCAAAGCTCACTATGTCCAATAAACTCATTCTTTAATTCATCAAAATGCTCTGTTAAGTTATTTGAACTTCCATGCGTGTAAATAACTTTATCGCCTGAAATTGTTTTATTTTTTTGAGATTTAAAATCGGTTGATATTAAAGAAGATAACTCCTTGGCACCAGATCGCCTCTTGTGTCGACTTAATGAAAACCATTTTTTAAATGCTGATTTATCCCTTCTACCCACGATAGTCCAGCCTTTTACTTTTCCATGTTTTTCTTAAAATTACATTAGCATAGTATTTATAAATAGATATTGTTGTCAATAGGTTTGCTTTAAAAGATCTTTTCCAGAAGATTGGAATTGTTATTAATGTTCTTAATGTCCAAGATATTAACGTATTAATAACTATAAAAAAATGTAGCGCTATTTTGTTAAGTCCTTTGGCATGTTTTTGAATGAATACATGGCTTGAAGTAACCACTTCTGATTTGGTAATTGCTGTTGTTTTAGGATTGCGCCTTGATGATCCGCCATGCGCATGCTTTAGTTCAACATTTCTTAGTATTGCAATCTTTTTATTGTGATTCCTTGTTTTTTGACACAAATCTGGATCTTCAGAATACATCCAAAAATCTTGTTCCGACCATTTGCCAATTTGATTAAAAAAATCTTTTTGGATAGTAACAACTGATCCAGCAATCCATTCAGGGTGCCAAACATTACTATTTTCCGGAAATTTTTTTGTAATTTTTTGTTTAAAAAATAATCGATATAATGCCCTCAGCCAGCCTACGGTCAACCATGGATTTAGAAAGGCAATTTCTCTTTCTGGATTCCCTTTTGGATTAATTGTTCTGCACGATACAATGCCTGTATCTGGATTGTGTTTAATAAATTCCACCATACTGTCAATAGCGGGACTATCAGTGAGTATTATGTCAGGATTTAAGAATAGTAAGAATTTGCCAGTGGCATGATCAGCACCAAGATTACAGCCACTAGAAAAACCAAAGTTGCCACTATTATTAATTAATTTTATTTGTGGATTTTTTTTAGAAAAACTATTAAATTCCCCGTCTTGGGAATCATTATCCACAACAATAATTTCATAATTGAGTTTAGGTGGAAATGCCTTAAAAGAGTCTAGGCATTTTTGCAATACTTGCCAACTTTTATAATTGACAGTAATGATAGATAGCTCAATATTATTCAACCCAATGCTCCTTAACCCAAGGAGATGGTTGAATATGTCGATACCATTTACCACTATGCCCAGTGATAGCCTCAGGCGGATTTGGAAGGCCGTGAAATAGTATCACTTTAGCACCCTTGGGTATAGATGGTGCTTCAAACCAAGATTTTATCCAAGATGGGCAGCAGCGATATTTGAAACTCGGCACCCATTCATCTGGCCAGTACTCTAATTTCCCCAATTTATGCATTTCTCTTGAAAGATAGGCTTGTTCATGGCGAACTTCAGATTTTACTTGTTCTGAGTTTTTTTCAAAATATTCTAATATTTGTGGATATTGCCCAATCTCAAATCTAAATACAGATGAGTTTCCTTCGATTTTTTTAGGATTTTTTTTATCATGTGCAATTAAAAAATCACCAGGGCGGGTGAAAAATTCATCAAGAGAGTCAACAATGACTACATCTAGGTCTAAAAATAAAGTCTTGCCGTTTAGTCCGCCAAAATCTTTTTTAAATACAGTAAGTTTTCGCCAACCTCTTTCAGGTGCGCCAGGTGGTAAATCAAGCTCTGGTAGTGGCTGGATTTCAACTTCATCTCGAATATCTTTACTATTTTCAGTAAAACAAACAAATCGAAAAGGCAGTGATAGATTTCTGCTTACCATACCATAAAGGCGATTAACGTACTCAGCAGGGAATTTATCACCCCATTTCATGCAAATAATATTAACTTTATTCATCTTTAATAGCTTTAAATTCCCATAACAAGTGAGATTTCTTTTTGAACAAAATAGTGTAGAGTGTTGATTTTAATAGGCTTACAACAAAGTTTGTTTTTTTTGTCTCTTGAGTTAGTTTAATCCATTTAACTTTTCTTATTATTTCAAACTTGCCGTTAAAGCCATACATCTTGCCTTTATATTTTGGTGCAGTGAAGTATGTATGAGTTTTATTGGTAATGAAATTAACATGTGTAGGGTCAACAAAAGCTTCTACTCTAGGATATCCAGGAGTAATTGCATAAAATGTTCCACCAGGTTTTAAAACTCGATAGGCTTCATTCATGACATGAATGAATGGAAAAACCCCTTTATTGTTGATTGTTGTAGTTCTGGGCACATGCTCTAGAAAATCATAAGCCGACACAGAGTCAAAAGTATCATTATCAAATGGCAACGGCTCAAAGATAACATTACATTGTTTGTAGTTAAAACCTTTTGGTTGTTGTTCAACAATATCCACCCCGTATAACTCATCACAATTAAATGGATTTCTTGGGTTTGATCCACAGCCAATATCTAGATGTTTTGTTGTCATTTGTTTAAAACCCCTAATCTCTCACCCTGATAACTACCATCCTTAACCCGGCCACACCAAACAGTATTTTCTAAATACCATTCAACGGTCTTTTTAATGCCTGTTGCGAAAGTCTCATCTGGAGTCCAATTAAGTTCATCAGCAATCTTAGTTGCATCAATAGCGTACCTAACGTCATGTCCGGCCCTATCAGTAACATAGGTAATTAGTTGCTCATATTTATCAATATTATTGTGCTTACTTGGCACTAATTCATCCAAAATACTGCAAACAGTTTTTACCACATCTATATTTTTAATTTCATTGTGTCCGCCAATATTGTAAGTTTCACTGATTTCACCAGTAAGTGCCACATGAAGTAGTGCCCTTGCATGGTCATCAACATATAGCCAGTCTCTAATTTGCTTGCCGTCTCCATAAATTGGCAAATCTTTGCCTTCTAATGCATTAAGAATAATAAGTGGAATTAGCTTTTCAGGGAACTGATAAGGGCCATAGTTATTAGAACAATTGGTAATCAGTGTTGGGAATTTAAAAGTACGCTGCCATGCACGAACCAAATGATCAGAGCTTGCTTTTGCTGCCGAGTAAGGCGAGCTAGGTGCATAGGGAGTCTGCTCAGTAAATAAATCATCCGTACCTTCTAAATCACCATAGACTTCATCAGTAGACACATGATGGAATCTAAAGCTATCTTTTTTGTCATTATCTAAGTTTGACCAATAGTCTCTAGCTTCTTCAAGCAACACATAAGTACCGACAATATTGGTTTTGATAAACTCTCCAGGGCCATCAATAGATCTATCTACATGTGACTCAGCTGCCAGATGCATTGCAATATCTGGTTGATGCTCATTAAATACGCGTTTAATCTCATTAGCATCACAAATATCTACTTGTTCAAATACATACCTTGAATCACTCTCAACTAAAGTCAAAGATTCTAGATTGCCCGCATAAGTTAATTTGTCAACATTAACAACACTGTGATTAGTGTTATCAATAATATGACGAATAACTGCAGAGCCGATAAAGCCTGCACCGCCAGTGATTAATAGTTTTTTTGCTATAGCGTTTGACATTGTAGTAGTATGTTACAGATATGGTCAATATCTTTAAAGTTTAATTCTAAATGTAGTGGTAGTGAAAGTATATGTTCAGAATAGTATTTTGACTTTTCTAGGTTGTTATCCGTTTTAAAAGGATTGTATTCAGTATTTTGCCTATAGTGCACACCTGGGTAAATATTATTATCAGATAGATGCTGAATAATTGCTTCACGATTTTCAACCACAACTTGAAATACATGTCTTGAGGTTTGATTAGATTCATGTTTAATATAGTTAACTTTCCCCTCTAGGTTTTCAATATACCGATGAGCTAAGTCTCTTCTAAATTGATTGTCTTCATCTAAATATTTAAGCCCAACAATTCCTAAAGCCGCCATAATCGAATTGCCATGGTATTTATATCCCACTGCATTGACAGTGTAATCCCATTTGTATGAGCCTTCATTGCTTCGATTGTAAGTGTCTTTGTTAATTCCAAGCCAAGATAGTTCTCTAGCTTGTTTGTCATCTTCTTCGTTATTAAAACAAATCATGCCGCTATCAGCTGTTGGTAGATTCTTAACTGCTTGAAAAGAAAACACACTAACATCAACATCGAAACCAACATGCTGACCATCAATTCTACTGCCTGCCATATGGGCCGCATCTAGGATAATCTTTAGGTTGTTATCTTTGGCAATTTTAATAACTTCAAGTAAATTTTGTGTATTACCACCAATACCAACAAAGATAATCGCCTTGGTTTTGCTGTTAATTTTAGCTTTTACAGATTCTGGATTTAAATTTAGTGAATCATCGATATCGGCAAAACAGGGGGTTAAATTTTCATATGCAATAGCATGGTTGGTTGATATGAAAGTAAATGAAGTGGTAATAATTTCATCATTATCTTGCCAATGGTATTTTTCTTTAAGAATTTTTATTGCTAAATGTAGTCCAACAGTAGCAGAATTTAGAAAATGTGCATATGGTAAGCCAGTATAGGTCTTCCATTGATTTTCAAATTCAATGGTTTTAAACCCCATTCCAGTCCAACCAATATCAAGACATTCTTTTATCTCGACAAGGCACTCATCTGTTCTATATTTTGGCTTTAGTACTTGAATATTTTTCATTTTTTTAATTAAAAAGGCGAGGCAATATCTTTAAGAATAGGTAATTCTAAATCTTTTTTTGACAATTGTAGGCTTTTATTGGGAAATCTCCAATCAATATTTAATTCAGCATCGTTAAAAGCAATACCTCGATCGTATTCTGGCGCATAATAATTATCTACCTTGTATGCAAAAGTGGCACTATCGCTTAAAACCACAAAACCATGAGCGAATCCATGAGGAACAAACAATTGATTCTTGTTCTCTCCTGTTAACTCAACAGCTACATATTGTCCAAATGTAGGGCTAGATTTTCTAATATCAACAGCCACATCTAAAACACTGCCTTCTATTACTCTAACTAACTTTGCTTGAGTGTAGGGCGGGAGTTGGTAGTGTAATCCTCGTAGTACACCCTTAGTGGATTTTGATTCATTATCTTGAATAAAATTAACCTGATAACCAACAGCATCTTCAAATAAATCTTGTCTAAATGTTTCTATAAAATACCCTCGCTCATCACCATGAACAGTGGGTCTAATAAGCACAACTTCTGGTATTTTTTGTTTAATAAATTCCATTTATCTAATTTAGTGATAATCAATTTCTCTTTGGTGGCGAACAGCAAGTATCGTTATAGTGTTGTTATTTTCAATCTCAAATAAAGCAACATATCCACTAGAACCAAATGGAATTATAACTTCTCTTAAAAAAGAATTATTTTCATCAGCCTTCCTGCAGGAGAATGGAAATTCTTGCAGAAATTCTGTAACCTTGTTTATTGAGTTTAATGCTTGTCCTGCAGCTTTAATATCCTGATTAAGTAGAAAATTGTATAAGTTTATTATGTCTTTTCTGGCGCTTTGTGTATATCTGACATTAAAAGTCATTGCTACTGACTGTTGTTAAGCATTTGTTCTAATTCATCTAGCACATCTTCAGCGTTATGATATTTACCACTAGCTATTGACTCATCTCTAGCACGAAGACCGCGATTAATAAATTCTTTTTTCATTTGCCTATTTCTGATTCCATCTTCGATTGACTTGATAACGAAGCTTGACAAGGTCTCGCCTTTATTTAATAGGTTTTCCGCATTTTGTCTTAATTGTGGGTCAACTCTTAATGTTGGTATAGTGGCGGTTTTCATGATTCACCTTTAATTTGCATTACATTTGTAACTCATTATACATCCAAAACCAAAAGGTAGAAAAAAATTAAATTTCTTTAGCTCTTTTTAATAGATATTGACCATATTGATTTTTCTCTAAAGGCTTTGCAAGTTCTATTAGTTGATCCTTGGTAATATATCCTTGCTCAAAAGCAATTTCCTCAATACAAGCCACTTTTAAACCCTGTCTATTTTCAATAGTTTCAATAAAGGTTGATGCCTCAAGCAGGCTTTCATGTGTTCCAGTGTCTAACCATGCATATCCTCTACCCATAACTTCAACCGATAGTCGAGCATCCTCTAGATACATTTGGTTGATCGTTGTAATTTCTAACTCTCCTCTGTCAGATGGAATTACCTCTGCTGCTTTTTTAACCACGTCATTTGGATAAAAATACAGCCCCGTTACAGCGTAGTTGCTTTTTGGCTTAGTAGGCTTTTCTTCAATACTTAATGCTTTTCCAGTGTTGTCAAATTCTACAACACCATAACGCTCCGGATCATGCACATGATAGCCAAATACAGTTGCAATATTGTTTTTTGCATTATCAACTGCCGAGTGAAGCATCTCAGGAAGTCCGTGGCCATAATAAATATTATCACCAAGAATTAAGCAGGCATCATCATCGCCGACAAATTCTTTGCCTAAGATAAAAGCTTGCGCTAATCCATCTGGAGAAGGTTGAATAATGTATTCAAACTTCATACCAATATCAGATCCATCGCCTAATAACTGCTCAAATCTTGGTAAATCTTCTGGTGTAGAAATAATTAGCACTTCTTGAATGCCGGCCAACATTAATACTGATAGCGGATAATAGATCATCGGCTTATCGTATACAGGCATTAGCTGTTTAGATACACATTTAGTTATTGGATATAGTCTGGTGCCAGATCCGCCCGCTAGAATAATTCCTTTCATATTAATATCATAAGCGTTAATTGTGCTTTATTTTATCTCAAAGGTTGATTCTTTATATAAGGTATATTTATTTAATTTGAATACTTTATAAATAATGTCTATATCAACTGATGCTTCAATTTTTGAAATAGAGCCCAAAGAAGTGATCTGTCCAGCTAATCGTAAAGACCTTGTTGAAATCGTTCAGGATTTATTGAACAAAGGACAGCATTTCACAATGAGGGCGGGAGGCACGTCTATTGGCGGACAAGCTATAGGTGATGGCGTATTAATTGATATTTCAAAATATTTAACCAATATTGTGTCTTTTTCTGAGAAAAATAGAGAAGTCATAGTAGAACCTGGCGTCATTCAAGATGATTTAAATGATTATCTAAAGCCATATAATCTCAAATTTGCACCTGATACCTCTACATCTAATCGAGCAATGATTGGTGGAATGATCGGCAATAATTCCTGTGGCGCGTATTCAGTTTATTATGGCACCACCAGAGAGCATGTGAAGTCTATTGAAGTATTATTATCTGATGGTAGTTTGGCTGTATTTAAAGAGTTAGATGAGTTAGAATTAAAGCAGAAATTACAATTACAATCCTTAGAAGGTGATATTTACCGGTTTGTTGTCAACACATTAAATCATAATAAGGCAGGAATCTTAAATGCATTTCCAGACGAGTCATTAATACGCAGGAATACTGGTTATGCAATTGATGAATTAATTAGAAAACATCAGCCTTTTAATTCTGTTGGGAGTAAATTTAATCTTACACCCCTGATTTGCGGCTCAGAGGGAACGCTTGGTGTAATAATCAAAGCAACACTTAATCTGGTAGAGCTACCAAAATACAAATCACTTATCGTTGCTCAGTTTGAGTCTGAAGAGCAAGCATTAATGATTGTACACAACCTGATGCAATTTAAGCCTGCTGCAGTCGAGTTTATTGACAAGCCTACATTGGAGGTTAGCAAAAATAATGCACAGCAAAATAGCAATAGAACGTGGATAAAAGGTAGTCCAGATGCAGTTCTTGTTATTGAATTTTTCTTTAATTCAAAAAAAGCTCAAGAGTTAACTGTAATTAAGTGCCAACAATGGCTTAAATCAAAAAAAGCATATGACTATAGTGAGATAGACCCAAAAGATTATAAAAAAGTATGGGGTATTCGCAAGGCTGGCTTAGGCTTGTTGATGGGTAGGGTGGGTTCAAGAAAAGCATTGGCAGTAATCGAGGATGCTGCGATACCACTTAAATATCTTTATCAATATTACAAAGATGTCAAAGAGGTGATTAAATTATACAATATCACAGCAGTCTATTATGGGCACGCCTCAGTAGGTTTAATGCATATAAGACCTGAGTTAGATTTATCAATTGAAAAAGATAAAGAGGTCATGAGCAGTATTGCAAATGATGTATCAATACTAGTTAAAAAATATAAAGGCTCACTATCAGGTGAGCATGGTGACGGTCGAATAAGGGCTCCATATATCAAAGATCAACTTGGCCAAGAAGTGTATCAATTATTGGTTGATTTGAAAACTACATTTGATCCAAAGAATCTATTAAATCCAAACGTTATTATTGGTAACAATTCTATAACAAAAGATTTAAGATCAGTTGCACAGCCTAATGTTAATATTACAACAGGTTTTGATTGGAGTGATGATATTTCATTTTTTTCAGCAACTGAAAAATGCAATGGCGCTGGAGTATGTAGGCAATCAGTAGGAAGAGGGGTTATGTGTCCATCATATAAAGCCACAAGAGATGAAAACCTCTCTACCCGTGGGCGTGCTAATTTATTAAGAAAGGCGCTGAGTTCAAATGACCCCTTGAATGAGTTAAGTAACGCAGAACTTAAAGAGGCATTAGATTTATGCCTAGGTTGTAAAGCGTGTAAAACTGAGTGCCCTGCAAGTGTAGATATGGCAAGATTAAAATCTGAATACTTGTATCAAACACAAAAACAACAGGATCAGCTAGAGCTTTGGCGTATTAAAAATTTAGGGAAAATTCTTAAGTTCGGCTCTAAAGTGCCAGGATTATTTAATCCAATTCAAAACTCATCTATCGTAAAGAAGGTTACCAAACTAGAAGGTGATTTGCCACAGTTACACAATGAAACATTGTCCTCTTGGTGGGTCAAACAGAATTTTAAGTCAGATGACAAGCATCAAGTAACAGTTTGGGTGTTATGCGATATTTTTACTGAGTATTACGATGTGCAAACGGGCAGAGACACACTGAATTTTTTAAAGTCATGCAAGGTCGATATTAAGTTAGTTACCCTGGATGTATCGATTGCTGCTTTAGTGTCTAAAGGTTTGTTGAATGAGGCAAAGCAGGCTTTGAATAGATATTACGCAAAACTTTCTAATATTTCAGAACAAGATTTAATAGTAGGAATAGATCCTAGCGAGGTATTGATATGGCGAGATGATGCTAAATATTTGGTTGACAGGGCACTAACAGTCAATTTATTCGAAGAGCTGGTTTTGCAGCTACACAAACACAATTTATTACCGAGGTTGAGCGCTGTAGATCAGGAAGTATATGTGCATCTGCACTGTCACCAAAAGGCATTGGTTGACAAGCAAGTTACTATGAATGCATTGTCGTTAATACCAAAATTAAAGGTAAATATTATAAATGCAGGCTGTTGTGGTGTGGCAGGAGATTTCGAATATCAAAATGTTGAAATTTTTAGGAAGATAGCTACCTCTTGGTTTGATAATTTTCCCGACAAGAAGGCAAAGGGGATGTTGGTTATTAATGGATTCGGATGCAGGAGTAGCTCTGTCCTAGCCAGCAGAGAGATGCTTGACTCTACCCAGTCTTTATTTTGTAATAATATTCTTGACGTAGCTAATGGATGAGATTGTATGGTTAAATCCTGTTGCGTAAGCTTCCATATTGTTATGACTACTTAGGAGTATTGTGTTGTTTACACCGGCCGCATTTGCAGCTTTAATATCCGTGTTTCTATCACCAATCATCCATGAATTTTCCAAGCTAATATTATGCTTATTGGACGCATCGATTAGCATGCCAGGTTTTGGCTTTCTGCATGAGCAGTTTGCCCCCGGGGCATGAGGACAAAAGAACACGTCTAATATTTTTACACCTTGTTGCGCTAACTCTGCTATCATCCAATTATTGAGTTTAAAAAAGTCCTTCTCGTTATAATACCCCCTTGCAATTCCAGATTGATTGGTGGTCACGATTAATTGATAATCTAATTTTAGCAAGTATAGACATATATTTATAATGCCTGGCTGAAATTGAAAGTCAGAAATTTTGTAAAGGTAGTGCGTGTCTTTGTTGATCACACCATCTCTGTCTAGAAAGACAACTTTATTTGGTTTTTTGCTTTCCATATTGGTATAGTATTGAACTGGTGTTTAATGTGCAAATTGTATAGAAAAGAGTTTTGTGGATATGGGTATTTTATAGGTTAAAAAATTAGTATGTTTTTCAAGAAGTATTTTGATGAAATTGGAGAAAGCCTACAGGTTGTAGATTTCTCGTTATTGCAAGACATGGCAGAGCTTATTGCAACAGCATCCGCTAACGGAAAAAAAACTATTTTTGTTGGAAATGGCGGTAGCGCTTCAATTGCGAGTCATTTGGTGGTTGATTCTATTAACGCGGCTGGAATCAAGGCTATAAATTTTAGTGATGCTGGAGTTATAACTTGCTTTGCAAATGACTATGGGTATGAAAATTGGGTTGGAAAGGCGCTTAATTGCTACGCAGAAAAAGAAGATGTCTTGGTATTAATTAGCAGTAGTGGACAATCTAAAAATATGTTGGTTGCTGCAGAAAAGGCTTTGGATATGGGGTTGAAACTAGTTACTTTGACTGGGTTTTCTCCTGATAATCCTTTGAAGAATTTTGGACACATCAATCTCTGGCTGGATAGTGAAAAATATAACACTGTTGAGATGGTGCACCATATTTGGGCACTTGCTGTTATTGATCGTATTATTGAATTAAAGAAGGAGTGATAAATTTGAAATCTATTGTTACAGGCGGTGCAGGGTTTATTGGGAGTCATTTGGTTGATAAATTAGTTGATATGGGTCATGAGGTAGTAGTGCTGGACAACTTTAGTACTGGCCGTCCAGAGAATTTAAGTCATATTATTGACCGTATAAGATTGGTGGAATGCGATTTATCCAATAAAGGTGATTGGATTTCGGAGTTTTCTGGAGTTGACTGGGTATTTCATCTGGCGTCATTGGCTGACATTGTGCCATCAATACAAAATCCAGAGGGGTATTTCCGATCAAATGTCGATGCGACTTTTTATGTATTAGAGGCCTCCAGGCGCAATAAAGCTAAGCGTTTTGTTTACTCTGCTTCATCATCTTGTTATGGCATACCAGATAATTACCCAACTCTTGAAGATGCGAAAATTAGGCCGCAATATCCTTATGCGCTAGCTAAGAGAATGGGGGAAGAACTAGTGAAGCACTGGGCTCAACTATACAATCTTCCTGCCATTTCTTTGCGGTTTTTTAATGTGTATGGCACCAGATCAAGAACTTCAGGAACGTATGGCGCGGTATTTGGTGTCTTTCTCGCGCAAAAGTTGGCAAATAAACCTTATACAGTTGTAGGAGATGGAAATCAAACGAGAGACTTTACTTATGTAACAGACATTGTTTCTGCCATTATTGCAGCTGCACAAAGCGATAAAAGCAATAAAATATATAATGTTGGTAGTGATACTACTGTTTCAGTTAATAAGATCGTGGAATTGCTTGGTGGCGATAAGGTGCATATTCCAAAAAGACCTGGAGAGCCAGACTGTACTTATGCTGACATTAGTAAAATCAAAAAAGACCTGGGCTGGACTCCCACCATATCTATTGAGGAAGGAGTTGGAAAAATCATTGCAGAGATAGATTACTGGAGAGAGGCCACAGTATGGGATCCAGACTCAATTGCTGACGCAACCAGTGATTGGTTTAAGTACTTAAAGTAATAATTTCTCATAACAGCATGAAGACTTTATTGTTAGCCGCCGGACTAGGAACCAGGCTTAAACCTCTGACCAATAATTGGCCAAAATGCTTAATGCCAGTCAAGGGTCGTCCATTGCTAGACTACTGGTTATATTTTTTGAAAGATCTGAATATTAAAGATGTTCTGATCAATACACACTATTTGGCAAAAGATGTAAAAGATTTTCTTGATCAGTCTCAATTTTCTAATTGGGTGAATATAGCTCATGAGAGCAGCCTTCGAGGGACGGCCGGCACTATAAAATGTAACGTAAATTTTCTCAGGGGTGACACCGTTTTGCTTGCACATGCCGATAACTGGACATGTTGCAACTTCTCCGATTTTATCCATTATCATGAAAACCAAAGACCAAAAAATACCCTAATAACAATGATGACTTTTATTTGTCCAAACCCTTCATCATGCGGCATTGTAGAATTAGATTGTAATAAAATTGTGGTCGGTTTTCATGAGAAAGTGGAGAAGCCGCCTGGAAATCTTGCCAATGCGGCTATTTATCTGTTGGAGCCTGAGGTGGTGGATTGGATTGAAGGGCATCCAGATGTAACAGATTTTAGTACTGAGGTATTGCCACAGTTTTTAGGGCGCATTGCAACCTGGCAAAATAGGGGTGTTCATAGAGACATAGGAACGATAGAAATGTTGCGAGAGGCTCAGTTAGACGAATGTAAAGACTTTGCGTGGGAAGATAATAATTTATGGCAAAAATCTTTTCTTAACAATCCCATCCACAAAATGATTAACGAATAATATGGACATTCATAACAAAATATCTACGATAGACGACATTAAATCCTACCACGGTAGTGACGTTGTTTTGTGCTATGGACACTTTAATCTTATCCACCCTGGGCATCTTCGTTACTTGCAGCACGCTAAAAGTCTGGCAAAGACATTGATTGTGGCGGTGAAATCGGATGAAGAGCTGGACAATGGATTATTTGGAGAGCACTTTCTAGAGATGGAGAGGGCAGAAGGAGTTGCGGGCTTGCAAATCGTTGATGCGGTTATAGTGTTAAACCAAGTGTCATTAGATCAGCTGATTGGTTTGATTGGACCGGCTACCTTAGTTTTAGGCAGGGAGTTTTCAACCATACACTCCAAGTCAATAAATTTGGCGATAGATGCGGTTCAAGAGTGTGGCAAGGTTGTATTTCATGCGGGAGAGACGCACTATGCAACATCTAACTTGTTACACAATAATGTACTTGATATAGAAACCGAAAACAAAAAAATATTTCGTAAAATATGCAAAAATTATCAAGTAACACCTGATGTCATACGCAGCAAAATAAGTCAATTTTCTGAATCAAAATTACTGGTTATAGGGGATACCATAGTTGATAATTATGTGGCATGTGACGCTATAGGCATGAGTGCTGAAGCGCCTGTTTTAGTTGTTAAAGAGTTGGAGAATCGTGAATTTATTGGCGGAGCGGCAATTGTTGCCTCTCATGTAAAAGCTCTTGGGGCAGGGTGCCATTATATTAGCGTTGTAGGCAAGGATTCTGTTTCAAGCGTAGTAAAACAAACTTTGGAAGAGTACGATATTGGTGCGGATTTATTTGTCGATCCAAGTAGGCCAACCACGTATAAAACTCGTTACATGGTTGAAAGTCAGAAGCTGTTTCGGGTAAGTCGGATTAAAGATCATAAAATATCAGATAACATTGAGCAATTGGTTATTGATCGACTCTATGAATTAGCGCCAAGTATTGACGGAATAATGATTAGTGATTTTGTTTATGGTGTAATTTCTCCTGCTGTGCTCGATGCCATTATCAGTATTTCAAAACAGTACGACATAAAATTATTTGGAGATTTGCAATGTAGTAGTCAGGTTGGAAAGGTGACTAAATTTAGAGAGTTTGATCTAATCACGCCAACAGAGAGAGAGGCAAGAATTGCACTGGACGACAATGAAAATGGTGTAGAGTGGGTTGCAAATACCTTGTTAAAAGATACGCGCTCTAAGAGTATGCTAATGAAGCTCGGTCCTGATGGGTTTATTGCATATAATAACAACCTTACCTTAGAGAGGCAAAGTTTTCCGGCATTGGCCGCCAACCCAGTGGATGTAACTGGTGCGGGCGACTCGTTGTTTGCCGCAATGTCAGTATCTCTAACTTCTGGTGCTAGTTTGATGGAGGCGTCGGCAATCGGCTCATGTATGGCGTCTTTGGCCGTAAAGGAAGTGGGAAATATTCCTATTACAGGACAAGAGTTGAAAGACTATATGTTAAATATTTTAAAAGAATAGAATTATGAGTGATAAGTATGGAATAGAAAGTCATAAGCTGGCATATCATCCGCAGAGAGTTTCAAAAATATTAAGTGCTAAAGGTGACTGGCTTAAGGCAAAAGGCATCTATCCAATCTATATGGAAATTTCTCCAATCGGAGCCTGCAATCATCGTTGTACATTTTGTGCGGTTGATTACCTTGGATACAATCCGGTCAGGCTGGATTTTGATATGATGAAGCGTCGTTTGCCTGAGATGGGAAAACTAGGGGTTAAAAGTATTATGTATGCGGGAGAAGGCGAGCCATTACTGCATAAAAAAATATCAGAACTAGTGGAATTAACAAAGCAAGCGGGAATTGATGTTTCGTTTACAACCAATGCCACCATTCTTCCTGCGGATTTTCTTGAGAAAGCCTTGCCAAATACATCTTGGATTAAAGCATCAATCAATGCTGGAACGCCAGAGACTTATCATAAGATTCACCAAGGAAAACCAGGTGACTTTGATAAGGCGATTAGCAATTTAAAGGCGATGGTAGAGCACAAGAAGGAGAATGATCTTCAGGTTACGCTGGGAGCTCAATCCATGTTATTGCCTGAAAATATAGATGAAATGGAAGAATTGGCACGTATTTGTAGGGATGAGATTGGACTTGATTATTTGGTTATAAAGCCATATTCTCAGCACAAGTTTAGTATTACCCATAAATATGAGGGGGTGGACTATACTCAATATGCCTCCTATGAAAAGAAATTTTCCGCCATGTCTTCAGATGATTTTCAGGTTATCTTCCGTGGGCATACAATGAAAAAGTACATAGAAGGAAACGAGCAACGCTATAAAAAATGTTACGCCACCCCTAATTTATGGGCTTATGTAATGGCTGATGGACGAGTATTTAGTTGTAGTGCGTATTTACTGGATGAAAGGTTTGATTTGGGAAATATTAACGACAATTCATTTCAGGAAATATGGGAAGGAAAGCGCAGGCAGGAAAACTATGAATTTGTTCAGGAAGGTTTGGACATTACAGAGTGTCGTTTAAATTGCAGAATGGATGAGGCAAATAGATATATTGATTCTATAAAAAATCAAACAATAAAACATATTAATTTTATTTAGGCAGAGGCGATAAAAATATGCAAGTTTATAGTAATTTGAAGGCATTCGCCTTTCCTGGGAAAATACAAGCATTTAAAGATGGAAATTTATTGGCGCCAGTGCATGTTAGAATTAAGCCTATAAATCGATGTAATCATAATTGCTGGTATTGCGCATATCGTGTAAGCAATCTTAAGCTTGGTGAAGATATGGATTTAGAGGAGGTTATTGCAGAAGATAAGATGCATGAAATAGTAGATGACTTAATTGATATGAATGTTAAAGCTGTTACTTTTACTGGCGGGGGTGAGCCGTTAATTTATAAGCCTTTGCCAAGTGTAATAGAAAAACTAGTAAATGGAGGTATTAAGGTTGGATCGTTAAGTAATGGGTCTAACTTAAAAGGGCGTGTCGCAGACTCCTTTGCAGCATATGCAACATGGATAAGGATTTCACTAGATGCATGGGATGGCCCTAGTTATGCAAGAGCTAGAAATGTATCAACTGATGCTTTCGATAAGCTTATGTCTAACATGAGGAAATTTGCCGACAGGAAAAGTAATTGTGAATTGGGATCTTCATTTATTATTGATAAAAATAATGTAAGTCATATTTATGAAGTTGTTTCTAAACTAAAAGATATCGGGGTGGGGCATGTTAAGTTAGTTGGTGTTGTGGTAAGTAATGATGCCGCAGAAAACAATAAATATCATAAGGATATTGGATTGTTAGCCCGTAGGGAGATTAATAAAGCTATTGAGTTAAGTGATTCAAACTTTAAAGTGCTCGATCATTATCACGACCTTAGTGAGCGTTTTGATCATGGTTATACGAAATGCCCAACAATTCAGTTTACTCCGGTAATTGGTGGCGACAGTTGTGTTTACACATGTCAAGATAAGGCATACACGAAAGAGGGAAGGCTAGGGCCAATAAAGGATATATCATTTAAAAATTTTTGGTTTTCTATAGAGAATAATAAAAAATCTTTTTCAATAAATCCTTCAGTACATTGTAGACATAATTGTGCAAACCATCAAAAAAATAAAGTTATAAATGATTTTATAAATACAGATGCTGATCATATTGTGTTTACATAGATGCATGCGTTGAATAAAGACATAAAAATTCATAAAATAGGAATTGATCTTGATAATACAATTATTTGTTACGATCTAGCCTTTCAATTGGCGGCTAGGAAATTTAGGCTAATTGACAATCATGTAGTTTTACCTAAAGAGAGTTTGCGTAATCAGATTAGAAAAAGAAAAAATGGCGAAGAACAATGGCAAAAACTTCAGGGCTATGTGTACGGAAAGGGTATTTTAAATGCAGAAATTTTTCCTGGGCTATATAGATTCTTATGGCGATGTCATAAAAATAAGGTGAAAGTTGAAATAGTTAGTCATAAAACTAAATATGGACACTTTGATGCAGATAAGACATCCTTAAGAGATGCATCTAATAATTTCCTAAGTGATAAAAATATAATAAACAGTAGTATTCGATTAATTAATAAAATTACTTACACTGATAGTTTAAAGGATAAACTGAATTATATAAAACGCAATAATTTTGATTGGTTTGTGGACGATTTGGTTGAGGTGGCTGACTCTATACTTGTCGATGGCCAAAAAAGTATTTTATTTTCTCCAGGAAATCAGATAAATAAGCTCTATGGAAATATTTCAAATTCATGGGAGGAAATTGAAAATTTATTGTTTGGTAGCTTAACTTTAGACGAAATTAAATTATTATCAAAACTTCTTCTTAATGGAGCTCATGTAAAAGATGTAATTCAACTCAGAGGTCGTGGGAATTCTTCGGTATACAAGGTATTAACAGTTAAGAAGCCTATCTTCTTTAAAGTTTATCCGCAGGTTGGCAAGCATAGAAGACTCGAGTCAGAAGTCAATAGTACAAGTGTGCTTAATAATTTAGGTATGAATGAAATACAAAAAACAATCGCGTTCAACAAAGAGTTAAATATTGCAGCATATGAATGGATTGATGGTGACAATCCACAAATTTTTGATGTTAGCACAATAGAAAAATCATTACATTTTCTACAAAAACTACATGACAAGAGGGGTAATCATTTATTTGATAATTTTTCAATGGCATCAGACTCATGTACTAGCGCTTATGAAATTGAAAGGCAAATCAATCAGCGCCTTTCCCAATTAAATGATGTTTCTGATGGCTCTGAAATTCTGTTTAATTTTCTTGATAATGAATTTACGCCTTTTTTGAAGCAGGTTATAGAGTGGTCAAAATCTCAATTTCTAATTAGTGAGAATTATTATAAACCTATAGAGAGAGAAGAGATGACATTAAGTCCTTCTGATTTTGGGTTTCATAATATTCTTGTATCTAAAAATGGTGGCTTGAAATTTATTGATTTTGAGTATTTCGGGTGGGATGATCCAGTTAAGCTAGCTTCAGATTTTAGTCATCATGTGGCAATGAATCTTACTGATTCAATGGAACGGCAATGGTTCCAAGGTGTTAAAGATATTTATGGAGATTCTATATTGAGTCGACTCAAAGCGTCTTGGCCACTTTATGGCCTCAACTGGTGTTTAATAATTCTTAATGAGTTTAAAAGTGATGTCTGGGTTAAAAGATGTCTGGTAAATCAAGAAATAAAGCACAATAGAGAGGATGTTTTGTTAGATCAATTAACAAAGTCTAGAAATAAGTTAAAATATATATCTGAGTGTTATAAAGATAAGGAATTTTGGTGACAATGCATGGATAGAAGATCAAAATATTTAAGACGAACTGTGGTCGATATTATAGCCAATGAGAGGCGTGGGCATCTTGGTCCAGCTATGTCTTCAATTGATATTTTAAGGGTTCTTTATGATAGTTTTCTTCAGTTTCGTCCAGAAGATCCTACTTGGAAAGATAGAGATAGGTTTATTCTTAGCAAGGGGCATGGATGCCTCTCTCTTTATGCTGTTCTTGCGGATAAAGGATTTTTTCCAAAAGATGATTTAAATTCATTTTGTAAATTCGATTCTAAGTTTGGCGGGCATCCTGAGCGGGGTAAGGTTCCAGGCATAGAGGCGTCAACTGGCGCTCTAGGGCATGGACTACCAATCGCTGTTGGGATGGCCATTGCTGCACGTATTAAGGGAAAGAGTCATAGAATAGTTGTTTTAACCGGTGACGGTGAAATTAATGAAGGATCTGTATGGGAGGCAGCACTGTCTGCGTCAAAGCACAAGCTTTCAAATTTAACAGTTCTTATTGACTACAACAAACTACAGTCATACGGCTCAAATAGTGAAGTTCTTAATCTAGAGCCTTTAGTAGATAAATGGCGTAGCTTTGGTTTTTCTGTTCAAGAGGTAAGTGGACATAATATTGATGATTTAGAGAGTTTATTTTTAAAACTACCTTTAGTGAACGATAAGCCAACAGCGGTTATTTGTCATACAATCAAAGGAAAGGGTTTTCATTTTGCTGAAAATAAAACAGAATGGCATCATAAGTCTAAAATTTCAGATTTAGAGTTAGATCAGATGTACGAATGTCTCTATTAAATAAGGATTTATTAAAATGAGAAATACATGTCTTAACGAGATTTATAGACTTGCAAAAGATAATAAAGATATTATATTTATAGGTTCAGATTTGGGTGCTGGAACATTGTCAAATATGAAAAGTGATTTACCAGATCAATTTATTATGGAAGGGATAAGCGAGCAGCATATTATTGGCATGTCAGCTGGTCTTGCTATGGAAGGTTTTATACCCTACGTTAACTCGATTGCTCCTTTTCTAACCCGTCGTTGTTATGAACAAGTTTTAGTTGATTTATGCTTACATGATTTGCCAGTAAGATTGATTGCTAATGGCGGCGGTGTTGTGTATGCGCCACTTGGCCCTACACACCTGGCTGTAGAAGATATAGCTATACTAAGGGCCATACCCAATATGACTATTATTGCTCCATGTGATGCGGATGAAATGTTGCGTTTAATGCCAAAGACAGTTGACTATCAACATCCGATATACATCCGGCTAGCTAAAGGAGGCGACAAGGTTGTTAGTCAAGATGACAATGGTTTTGAGATTGGAAAGGCAATCATATTGCGTGATCCAGGAGATGGGTTGTTTATAACAACAGGTGTTATGACGCAAAAAGCAATAGAAGCTGCTGATCAATTATCTAATGAGGGTATAAAGTGTGGGGTATTACATATGCATACAATAAAGCCATTAGACGAGGGTGTGTTATCAGCTTTGATACCAAAAGTACAAGTGGTTGTTGTGGTTGAGGAGCATATCAGAACTGGAGGTTTAGGTAGTGCTGTATTGGAGTTTTGCAGTGATTATCTTCCAGCTCATTCGCCGAAAATTAGACGTATTGGTATTCCTGACAGATTCTCAGACAGGTACGGAAGTCAGGAAGAGCTTTTAGAGTATTGGGGCATTACAGTTAAGTCAATGAAAGAAATGATGAAAAGTGCAATTCAAATTTAAGGCTATTAAAATGAATGACCAAAGTAGCTTTTTAACAGCAGATGAGATTAAAATTAGTCGTGAATACCAGGATCAAGGTTATGTTATTCGTGCTATCGAAAATATAGACGCATTAGACTGGATGCGTAATTTATTTATAAACTTAATAAGAAAAAATCTAACCTTAAAAGAAAATGTATCTGACAGTGATTTGTTTGATTTAATCCATACTAAACTCGATGTCACTCAGTTGAACAGCTTTCGTCTTGCGTTGATTCAGAAAATGAATGAAACAAAAGAGTTTAGAAGTCGATTTTATCAAATAGCAAAACCATATTTAGATGTCGTTGTTGGGAATGAACTTGCAATGCAGTCAAGGGTGAATTTATCTATTCAATTACCGGGTGATGATAGTTCGTTATTAGCCACACATGCAGACACATGGTCAGGAGACTCCCCCTTTGAAGTGGTTGTTTGGTTGCCACTAGTGGACTGTTACAATACAAAATCAATGTATATATTGCCACCAAAGAAGAATATAGATTTAAATAAAAATTTCAAAGAGATGTCAGAGGGCGGTAGTGAATATTTATTTAAGTCGATAGAGCAAGATGTGCAGTGGATTGATATTAATTATGGAGAGGTAATGGTTTTTAATCAATCACTGCCACATGGTAATAGGGTTAATCAAGAGAATGAAACTCGTTGGACTATGAATTGTAGGTTTAAGAGCTTGTTTTCACCTTATGGCGATAAAAAAATAGGTGAATTTTTCGAACCAATTACAACTAGAGTGGCTTCAATTTCAGGACTTAATTACCAGCACCCTAAGTTAAAATGAAAAGATTAAGAGGCTATATTTTTAGTCGATCATTTGTAGGCGAGCGTGTGCCACAGCATGTTCAGAACTTAGTCTTGCGTGATTATTGTAATAAAATCAATAGAAGATATTTATTAAGTGCCGCTGAATATGCCATGGATGGTTCCTTTCTAGTTCTAGATCAAATTTTAAGTGAATTAAAAGAAGTTGAGGGTATTGTTGCCTATAGCTTATTTCAGATGCCGCCTAAGCAAACTGATAGACTAAAGATTTATAATAGAGTTTTAAAACTCAAAGGTGAATTGCACTTTGCTGTAGAAGGTTTAAAAATAACTTGTCAAAGTGAAATTGATAAAATAGAGACTATATGGTTAGTCAAACAGATACTACCAAAATGTTATGAATATATGGAGTAAACAATGGGGCGTCTAAAAAATTTTGTAACACCTTTGCACACATCTACAATGAGAGACTATTTAGCCCGTATGATTGATGAGAAAGTTCATTGCATGCAAATTTCTAAACAGTATGATAAGGACTATTGGGATGGAGATAGGCGGTATGGTTATGGTGGATATAAATATATACCAGATAGATGGAAGTCAGTTGCTGAGCAATTAATTAAGGCATATAGCCTAACTTCGAATTCTAAGGTTTTAGATATAGGTTGTGGAAAAGGCTATTTAATGTATGAGATAAAACTTCTTATACCAGATATAGATATTATAGGAATTGACTCATCATTATATGCATTAGAACATGCTAAGGATGAAATTAAACCATTACTCTCTAAGCATAAAATTGAAGAGAAATTAATATATAAGGATAATGAGTTTGACCTTGTTATATCTTTAGGGGCACTTCATAACCTTAGATTACCAGATCTAAAAGTAGCATTGATTGAAATGCAGAGAGTAGGAAAATGTGGATATTTGATGCTTGAGAGTTATCGTAATGAAAATGAGCTTTTTAATTTACAGTGTTGGGCATTAACAGCCGAGTCATTTTTTGATAAAGAAGAATGGATTTGGCTGTATAAACATTTCGGTTACACGGGTGATTATGAATTTATATATTTTGAATGACATTGTAAATTATGGATTTTTTAACTCAATATAAAAAGAACTCAGAAGTATATCACTCTAAAGAGGATTTCTTTTCTTTAAGCAAAGAGGATACAAATAGGCTGATTAGCTTGGCAAAAAATACGACTAGAGGAAGAGTTCGATACTGTTCGCACTCGTCAGATCAAGAGTCTTTACATGAGATGTTTATTGTTCATCCAAAAGGTGCCTATGTTAGGCCACATAAGCATCTTGAGAAAATAGAGTCAATGTTAGTGATTGATGGAGAAGTAGATTATGTTGTGTTCGACAATGATGGAAATGTAGACAATGTTGTTAAAATGGGGAGTTATGAATCAAAAAAATCTTTTTATCAAACAATACGTAAAAATAAATTTCATACATTGGTGATTAAATCAGAGTGGCTGGTATTTTTAGAAATAACTAATGGGCCTTTTGATAAGGAAAATACGGTTTATGCAGAATGGTCCCCAAAAGAATCCGATACTTTATCTGTAGAAGTGTTTTTGAATAAAATTAAATATTAAGAAAGGAATTGGATTATGTCAAATGTGTTTAGAGTGTTTCCCAAAGATCCAATTCCTGAGTTTGTTGATAAGGCTGATGGAATATATATTTATACTCAGAGCGGTAAAAAAGTATTAGATACAACTGCAGGTGGAACTTCATATTCAATTCTTGGCTGGAACAACAAGAAAGTTAATTCTGCACTACAAGATCAAATCAAGAAATTTAGCCATATAGATTACAAGATTTGGTCAGATGAAAATGTTGAGAAGCTTGCTAGTTTACTGTTAAGTAAAGCAGAACATGGTTTAGATCGCGTTTATTTTTCTGGGAATTCTGGCTCTGAAGCGTGCGAAGCTTCTATGAGAATGAGTTATCAAGTTCATTATGATAAAGGTATGCCAGAAAAAAAGTGGTTTATATCAAGAGAGCAATCATATCATGGCGCTACATCAGATGCCCTTGCCCTGGGTGAAAGGCCAAATTTAGAGTTTTTTAGGTCATCGTTATCACCTTTTCGTGCACGGATACCAATGCATCACCCTTTATATCTAAAAGAAGAGGGTGAGACGTTGGATGATTATGCAAAGCGTAGCGCTAAACAGTTGGAGGATAAAATTCTAGAGATTGGCCCTGAAAAGGTTAGCGGTTTTGTAGCCGAAACTATCATGGGCGGACTTATTGGTGACGTTCCTCCAGCGCCAAATTATTGGAAATATATAAGAAATATTTGTAATAAATATGACGTACATTTGATCTTAGATGAAGTGTATTGTGGTACTGGAACATCGGGAAAGATCTATTGTTGTGATTGGGATGGTATAACACCTGATTTTATTTTTATTGGGAAGACACTAGCTGCTGGTTATGGTGCTTTAAGTGCTGTTATTACAAGTTCGAAGGTTGAAGATTCTATCAAAAATGGTCAAGGGAGATTGCAACATACAACAACTCATCAGGCTCACTCTTTGGGTGTTGCTGCTGCATTGGCGGTACAAAATATAATACATGATGATCAATTTTTACAGCATGTTTCAAATATGGGTGAATATATGAGAGCAACTCTTAAGGATGAGCTGAGGCTACACCCTTTTTATAGAGATGTACGTGGCAGAGGCCTTAGATTTTCATTTGAATATCAATGCGAAAATCAGCATGAATTCGGTCAAAAATTGGAAAGGAATATGCTGAGTAAACATAATATTTTGATCAATGCTAAATGGCATCGCATCTGTTTTACGCCAGGACTAATAATTAATAAAGATGAGGTTGATAAAGTAATGGAAGCATTAATTTTTGAGGTAAAAAACATATGATAAAAGAAGTGTACATTCCAAAAGTTTCAGCTAATGATTTATCGGCCACTATAGTTGAAGTTAATTCACTCAATGGTGCTTATGTGAATGAGGGTGATATTGTTTTTGTTGTAGAAACCACTAAGGCAGCCATCGATATAGTGGCGCCCATTTCCGGATTTTTTTTTACCAAATACAAAAATGGTGATAGCGTTCAAATTGATAAAGAAATTTGCTATATTAGTGACAAAAATAACGATTCTTTTTTGAATAGCAAGCAAGAAATTAAAAATATTCTTATTACTAAAAAAGCAAAATTCTTAATTGAAGAATATAATTTAGATATAAGCAATGTAAAAGACAAAATAATTACCGAAAAAATTGTAATGGGAATGCTCGACTCAAGTGTATTAAGTTTTCCAGATATAAAAAAAACAATTAAGGATGCTATAGTTATTGTAGGGTCTGGTGATCATGGTGAAGTAGCGTACGATCTAGTTATTGGTGCAGGCATATATGAACCGGTCGCATTTATAGATTATTCTAAGAATCATGCTAGTGGAGAGTTATTTGATTTGCCAGTTTTAGGGGTTTCAGCTTTGGGGTATTTATTTAAGAATAATGTAAAGAGTATTTATATTAATACTAACTCAGTAAATTTAACGCAAGAGTTGTTTAATAAAGCCAGTGAAATTGGATACCAATTTCCACCACTTGTTCATAAATTTTCCTATGTTTCAGATTTTTCTAGTCTAGGAAAAAACGTAATGATTGGCACGGGAGCCATTGTAGGAACAAATGTAAATATTGGAAATTTTACTAAAGTTTTAAATAGCGCGTCTGTTGCTCATCATTCGAACATTGGAAACTTTTGCCAAATATCTGATGGATCTAGATTATCGGGAAAAGTGACTGTCGGTAATAATTGCCTTATTGGGCTTAATACATCTATAGTGAATAATATAATTATAGGAGACAATTCAATAATTAATTCGGGATTGACTATAACTACAAATATTTCAGGTGGCGAAATTGTTAGAGAATCAATCTAGGAATATGGAAATTATAAAAAAAGCTATAACAATCAGATTTTTTGAAGAGGGGCTGCTAGAATTGTATGCAGAAGGAGGTGTGAGTGGAACAACGCATACTTACCTTGGTCAAGAGTTAATTGCAAGTGTAGTGTTAAATGAACTATCTGACAATGATTATGTGATAAGTAATCATCGTTGTCATGGACATTTTATTGCATATTCTGGAAAATATAAAGAACTGTTGTATGAAATAGTTGGCGACAGAAGAGGGGTGTGTGGTGGGCAAGGTGGATCCCAACATATTTCGTATAAAAATTTTATTTCTAATGGCGTTCTAGGAAATTTATTTCCTGTTGCGGCTGGTTTATCTTATCAATTAAAGGAAAAGAGCCTGCAGTCTGTTTCTTTTATTTTTTCAGGAGATGGCGCCCTTGGGCAAGGCGTTCTTTATGAAACATTAAATCTAGTTGCCTCACTTAATCTGCCTTGCATTTTTATTGTGGAAAATAATGGAATTGCACAAACAACAAACACCAAAGATACAAATTTTGGAAATATAGAGGATAGATTTAAAGCATTTGGCATAGATGCATTTTCATTTGACTATTTAAATATACTGGAAAATTTAGAAGCAGTCCAAAGTTTGATTGATAATTCTAGAATCAACCAATCGCCATGTGCTATTATTTTTAACAACGCTCAGAGACTCGGACCACATAGTAAAGGGGATGACACTCGGAGTGTTGAAAGTATTAGCAATATGAAAAAAAATGATCCATTAAATAAATTTATTTTAAATAATGAGAAATATTCAGACATTATCCATAAGGTGCAAAGCGAAATTAAAAGTATGTTTGTGGAGTTCAGAAAAAGATGAAATATGTTGAATCAATAAATAAGGCGCTTGATTTTTTGATTTCTGATCAGAATGCTATAGTAATTGGAGAAGATATATGTGACCCTTATGGGGGTGCTTTTAAGGTAACAAAAGGACTTTCAACAAAGTATCCTGATCACGTCCTTCAAATGCCAATTAGTGAGGCGGCCTTTGTTGGATTTGGAATTGGTATGGCCCTTCATGGAAGGATTGTAATTATTGAAATCATGTTTGGTGACTTTTCAACATTAATTATGGATCAAATAGTAAACGGAGCATCAAAATTGGTAGACTTGTATGGCTACAGTATCAATTTAAATATAAGGCTTCCAATGGGGGGGTATAGGGGGTATGGAGCAACCCATAGCCAATCAATAGAGAAAATGTTTATTGGTATCCCGGGTGTTACTATTTATTGTCCTCATATTTTTTCTGACCCTTTTGAGCTCTATAATAAAAATTTAAATAAAAGTGAAATAGGGCTATTTATAGAGCATAAAATGCTATACCCTATTAATATTGTTGATAATATGTACAAGGATCAATACCCTTTATTAATCAGTGATTTAGAGTATTTTACTAGCGTTAGAATTATAGAAGATGAAAGCTTAATTACTGTTGTTACATACGGAGGGGTGGCAGCTATGGCACTAGATGCTTTGATAGAAAATTTCATTCTATATGAGGTTAACTTTACTCTTATTTTGCTTAAGAAGATCTACCCTTTAGATGAAAGAATAATATCTGCAATAAAATCTAAAAAAGTGTTATTTGTTGAAGAGGGTTCGATAGATGGGGGCTTTGGTCAATATTATGCAAACTATATTAATAAAAAAGATTGTGATTATATATCGAAAGTAATTGGATCGAAAAACACCTCTATTTATAATGCAGAATCTCTTGAAAAAAAAGTTTTAATTAATCAGGAAAATATATTAGATGCATTAAAAGAATTGATGCATATTTGATAAGATATTCAGCTTATTTTTAAGTATAGCTAAAAAAATTAGAATTGTATATGGCGTTACTCAAAATGAATAGAAGGGCAAAAAATTTCTTGTATGGTCAATATGAACAGATTAAAAAAGACCCTTTAATCATTATAAAAAAGATCTTTGTTGTTGCGCTATATTTTCCAGCATCCGTATTATTTTTGATGATTCTCATGCTGAGGCCAATTGTTATAATCCGATTGGGAGAGTTGATATCTTCTAGAATAGGGCATTTTTCTGCTAACACCGAATTGTATTTATGCGAGAAAAGGTCAAATATTAATACACCTCTCGGACTGCATGTTGATTTTTTCTATTTACAAGAAACTGTGTGTAATCGGCAATTATTAGAAATGTGGTCAAGAGAAATAACTATTGTTTCAAAATACACATCAATAATATTAGCTAGAGTTGGGCATTTGATTAATATTTTTTCAGATCTCATTCCAAGTCTCAAGTTGCACATTATAAAGCCATCGTTATCTGATAGAGATATTCATGATCTACTAGGGAAATCACCTATTCATTTAAAATTCAATCAAAATGAGAAAGAAAAAGGTGTGTTGGCTTTAGAAGAAATGGGGATACCTAGGGGCGGAAAAATTATACTTTTATATGTTCGTGATAGTGCATATTTAGAAAGTGTTGATCCAAAAACTGACTACTCCTATCATAATTATAGAGATTGTGATATCGACAATTTTAATCTTGTTGCAGAAAAATTAGCTAAAGCAGGGTATTACGTTATCAGAATGGGTGCACATGTGCAAAATCCTTTTAAGTCAAGTCATTCAAAAGTAATTGACTATGCTTATAATGGCCTGAGAACAGAGTTTTTGGATATTTACTTATCAGCAGTATGTGATTTCGTTCTGTCTACTGGTAATGGTGGTGAGGCTCCTGCAGTATGGAATTATAGAAAACCTTGGGTATTGGTAAATTTATGTCCTGTTTCATATTTCCCTACTTTTATGGACAATACGATTATTTTGACTAAACACCATATTGATATTGAAACTGAAAAAGAACTTACCTTTAAGGAGATTCTATCTCGCAATGCAGGGATTTGTTTGCAGTCAAAATGCTACACAAAAAAATCAATAAAACTTGTGGAGAATACACCAAGCGAGATTTGTGAAGCTACATTTCAGATGGTTGAAAAATTAAAAGGATTGCAGAAAAATAAAGACAATGATAGAGTTTTACAAGATATTTTTTGGGACATCTTCCCGAAAAATGTGAAACTAAATGGTGTTAATATTCATGGGAAAATTAGAGCAACCTATGGTGCTAGTTTCTTACGCAATAATTCTTGGTGGTTGCAATGAGCCACAATCAAACACTTTTAAGAATTTTCAAAGAGTTTTTATCTGACTATCCGAAGCATTTTCTTGTTTTATTTGGAGTTTTGGTTGTTGAGGGTTTAATTTCTGGATTGTCGATTATTGCAGTTGTTCCTATGGCTGATTTCTTAGTTGATGCAGAGCTAAATGATGTTAGTAAAATTACTGAGTGGACGATAACTATGCTGAATTTTATAGGTATTGTGCCTGGTTTTTGGGTGTTTGGTGCGTTTTTTATTGGTGCTAATTTATTAAGAGGGTTAACAGAAGTTGTTATACGTTTTTTAATACTGCAAACCAAATACTCAATTACTAGAGATTTATTTAATGATGCTTTGCGAGATTTTCTTAGGGCTAAATGGGGGTTTTTTAGTGGGGCCGGCCAAGGTGTTTTGTTAAATACACTTAATAAAGAGCTAGGGATTATAGGGGATACGTTTGGACATATTGCCACATTGTTCGCCCAATTTGTTCAATTACTAATTTATTTAATTATACCGTTATGGATTGATCCAATTTTAACCATGACTGCGATTGGATCCATTATTGTATTCAGCGTACCTTTTCTGCTTTTAAATAGACTTAGTTACAGATTAGGAAAAAGGAATACAGAAACATCTAACAGACAGATGGGAGTGTTGAATGAAGTGCTAGCATCTGCTCGAATTATCCTAGGATTTGGTAGACAGTCACAAGCAAGGGATGATTACCTTTATGCCTTCGATAAACATGTAGATGCTACCTTGCGCTCACAAGTTCTTTCAACAGCCATTTCAAAAATTTTCCAACCTTTTGCTATGATGAGTGTTATTGTTACAATGGGCATTGCTTTTGACCAGGGTAGTAGAACCTCAGAATTAGTGGCAGTTATGTGGGCACTATTAAACATGCTTCCGATTTTTACAAGTCTAATTCATTCTAGAGTTTCAATTAGTAATTTTTTACCGAGCTATAACCAGCTACTTAATTTAAGGAGTGAGGCGAAAAAATTAATGGAAAAACAGGGCGATATAATGTTCTTTACATTGAAAAATAGTATTTATATTAAGTGTGTTAATTTCTCTCATCCTGGTAGAAAAGACGTTCTTCACAACTTAAGTATTCTTTTTAAAAAAGGAGCAATGACTGCACTGGTAGGACATTCTGGCTCTGGAAAGTCAACAATAGCTGACCTTATTCTTGGTTTACAATCTCCTGATAAGGGCAAGGTGCTAATAGATGGAGTGTCATTTGACTTATTTAATAAAAATAGTTTTAGAGAGAAAATAGGCTATGTTCCACAAGATCCAATTCTGTTTCACTCTACAATACGTAAAAACTTACTTTGGTCGAATAAACTTGCTACCGATATAGATTTGTGGGAGGCATTAAGATTGGCAAATGCTAAGAAGTTTGTAGAGGCCTTGCCAAAAGGCATAGACACCATTGTCGGTGATAGAGGGATGTTATTGTCAGGTGGTCAAAGGCAAAGGATATCATTGGCAAGAGCTTTAATACGTAACCCAGAGGTGCTTATTCTTGATGAAGCTACAAGTTCATTAGATATTGAATCTGAAGAATTAATTCAAGAGTCTATTGATAATTTAAAGGGGAAAATAACTATAATTGTTATCGCACATAGAATATCTACCATTAGGAAGGCCAATCAAATATACATACTTAGCAATGGAACCGTGTCAAATAACGGAACATTTGAAGAATTAAGAAAGGATTCAGACAGCGACATTTACAAAGCGCTCAAAATAGAAAATGATTAAACCTATACTATCTCTTTTAAAGGGGGTCTTATTAGACTTCTTGTCTTGGGTGTATTACGACATAATATTGTCAAATAGACATTTATATTATGGAAATTATTATCATAATACTGGAAAAATTCATAGGTATATTAAGATGTTATTCAGGTGGGATAGGTGGATTATATTGTTGAAGTATAAAATCCTTTCTAAACAGCCCAGGGCAAACATTGATAACTCAATAATGCCTTTAGTTAATAGATTGAAAAGTGATGGCGTTATATTTATTGAAAATTTTGCAAATGGTAAAGAGTGTGACGAAATTCTTACATTAGAATCAAATAAAAAAGTAGAGTATAGAAGTTCTGATGGAAGTATCACGCAGTATAAGTATGTGCCATTGAACCAAAATTTAATGAGTATTTGGATGGATAGTAGAATAAGGGGGGTAGCTTCAAATTATTTTGGAAGAAAGGTATTTGGAGCTACATATCCACACATCCATAGCATAAACCCTTTGACATCTTCCCCTGCCTCAAAGGAGTGTAAGGCTCATAGTCAAATTAACGCCTCATGGCATTACGACAATCCTTTATACATCACTTGTTTTTTACTATTGCATGATGTGGGAATGAAAGATTCGCATATGCAAGTATTAAAGGGCACCCATAGAGTGTGTAATGTTAATTTTTCTGAGCGTGACAGGTATTTATCTGATGAATATGTTAATAAGAAAAAATTTGATACAATTGATTGTGTTGGAAAAAAAGGAACTCTTGTCATTTTTGATGCAACAGTTTTCCATAGATTGAAAAATGTAAGAAACTCACCTAGAACGGCATTTAAATTTGAAATATCATGTGGTAATGATTTAAATATGAATTATAAAGATATTTCTAATTCACTTTGTTTGGGGTTTGATATAGAGTCCCTAAACAAAGTGCAAAGAGATTTTCTAGGTGGCCTTTATCCTGAGGTTCATAGGGGCTATGGTTTTAACGGTGCAGAATTCAAAAAGATGAATAAAAATATTTATTAAGTTCATGTTTATCTTGACTAACTTTAAAAAAATAGCCTATCTCTTTGTTTTAATAGGGTTGTTTTCCCTGAGTTTTTTAAGCTCTATCGATTCAAGAATAAAGGGAGCTTTGCCAGAGCCTGTTGAGCTAACACTTCTTCCCATTGCAATAGCAATTACTGAACTACAAACTGATGAAAGTGGATATGCAGGATACAATCATATTCTAGATTCTCTAATTCAACAAGAAGGTTTTAATGACTATGTTAAGTCAGAGAAAAAATCTATCCCACATGATATTGATTTAAAACAAGGGGTATTGGACGCCCAAGATAAGAATACTATAAGTAAGTTTTATTTACAAAGAGAAGATATTGGAATTGTTGACTATTACAAACTGTCGTTTTCTTTATTTGGCTATAGTACAGATGGGTTGATTTACTTGTACTATTCTTTGCTTGCTCTTTCATTAGGTATATATGCAGCTCGTTTTCTTAATAATTTTGATAAATTAAACTACTTGATCGTCTTTATGATTTCACATTGGGTGGTTGTTAGCGTATTACCAAGTATTGGTAATGATTTATTTACGGTTTACAACCGAAGATCGTTGCCAATACTCTCGATTATCCCAGCAATATATATTGTGGTATCTATTTTTGAAAATAGACGATTAAATGCTGTTGGTTTAATTATGCTTATTATCCAAGCTGCAATATTGATATTTGTATTTCACGCTAGATCTTCTGTCGCTTATCAGTTTTTATTTATTTATACTGCGTTCTTTTTCGTATACTTCGTAAGAAGGAAAATAAAGTTTAATAGCTGTATGTTTAAAAAAAGTGCTGCGTTGAGTGTAATTCTTGTTTCTGTAGCTATACTGTTATTAAAAGGGTATATGTATATTGTCAAAGACCCTATGTATTCTAATTACACCAATGGACATTTATTTTGGCATCCTGCATATTTAGGTCTTTCATCTCATTCAGAGAGTGTTAATAAGTATGGAATATATCTGCACGATCGCGTTACTGGAGATCTTGTTAAAACTAGATCAAAAGAACGGTTTGGCACTGAAGATTGGCAAGGCTTGGGCGGTTATCATCTATTTGAAGATATTGTAAAAGAGGAGTATTTATCAATATTGAAAAATGACCCTATTTATGTTTTAGAAAATTATGCAATAAAGCCTTATCTTTTTATAAAGACTTTTTTTAATAGCCATTATTGGCTAAACAACATTGTGCTGAGTGCTACATCTATAATAGGCACTTTGATTGGTGGTTTATTAGTAAGTAGTATTGTCTTAACTACGCTTGTTCGTATGTCGTTGTTGTTAATTGGCGCTTTTAGTTTTTCACTAGCTCCTTTGATGTTTTTATCTCCTGAAATTGAGGCATATATCCTTGAAGCTTCTATTTTATTACTGTCACTTATTTATTGGTTCTCCTCTTTATTTATCGCATTTTTTATCAACACTATTAAGTATATGTATACCAAGGAAACTGTAAAGACATGAAAAATAAAAAAAATGAGTATGAAATAATACTTAAAGAACAAGAAGGAAGGTTTTTTTTATTTATGCCTGAATTATGCATATATACTGAAGGGGATGATTTATATACCACTTATCAAGATATGGTTGAGCGAAAAAAGGAGTTGCTAGAAAGTCTTGAATATGGAGGGTATGGTGACTATATTCCGTCTAATACAAATAATAAGACTAGTCTTGGAATCTTTAAAGATATTTTACCGCTATTGACCAAATATACTTTAGTCTCCTTGATTCTATTGATGTTTGTTTTTGTGAGTACGTCATTTATTGCTAACAAAATAAGCCAACTATCTTTAGTTGAATTCTTGAAAAATCAAACCCACCAGGTTATCTCTATTGTAGATCGGCAGCTACTGGAGATTAGTGATGATGAGAAAAAAAGAAGAATAGAAAAATTCTCCAAATATGCACAAGAATTAAAGCCATATATTGATACCCTTGACGTTAACAAAGTTAAAGATTAAAAAGGTTATTTAACAATTATGAATAAAGTACTTTTGACAGGTGGTTCAGGGTTTATAGGCTCTCATCTTATCACAAAGCTAAAGAGTGAGAATTGTGATGTAGCATGCATGGGGAGAACTGTTGTTGACTCATGCGATAACTTTATTGTCAATGACGTTACTGATATTAATGAAATTCGAGAAATTGTTAATACAGTCAGGCCTGATTACTTATTCCATTTAGCTGGTAGTGTTTGTTCAGATTTTCAAGATGCTCTGAGAATAAATGCAATTCTTGGTCATAATATATTAGAGTCTATCTCATTATCAGGTTTAGATACAAAAACTAAAATCTTATTTGTTGGTAGTGCAGCAGAGTATGGACTTGTTTCTCAAGCTAATATGCCAGTAACTGAAATAACGGCTACACAGCCATACTCAAGTTATGGAATTTCTAAGCTGGCATCAACTTTAAATGCAGTTTCATGGAGTAACCAAAAAAGACATTTGTCTGTTGTGAGACCTTTTACCGTTATCGGCAGTGGCATGCCTACCTATCTTGCTGTGGGTAATTTTATTAATCAAATTACTCATGGGTATGATGGAATGACCTTAAAAACCGGTAATTTAGATAGTGCTAGAGACTTTATTGATATCGAAGATGTAGTTGATATCTTCTGGAAATTAGTAAATAATCACGAGTCTTCGGGTCAAGTATTTAATCTTTGTTCAGGATCGCCCATTACGATAAGTGAGATACTTGAATATATTATCTACAAGGTAAAGATTGATATTAATATTGAAACTAGTGATAGTTTGTTAAGAAAAATAGATATGCCTATTCATTATGGAAGTAATAAAAAACTTGTAGAACTTATTGGACCTATGAAATTTATTTCTTGGAAAGAATCGATTGATAAAATAGTGGCTAAATTATGACTATTAGTAAAGAAACTTTAACTGTAATTTGTCCTGTTTATAATGAAGAGGATGTAATATCCTTTTTCTATGCATCTCTCTCGTTAATTTTGCAAGACTGTTCAGATTTATATGATTGCAGCATAATGTTTGTTGTAGACAGGTGTTCTGATAATACACTTCAGGTGTTAATCGATATCGCACAAAAAGACTCAAGTGTGCAAATTATTTCATTAAGTAGTAGGTTTGGCCACCAAATGTCCTTAGTGGCAGGAATGGATCATACTGAAAGTGACATTGTCATTATGATGGATTCAGATTTGCAACACCCTCCAGAGTTAATACCAAAATTATTAAAGTATTATGAAAAAGGCTACGAGGTTGTTTATACACTAAGAAAAGAAGAAAAGGATAATAGCCTTTTAAAGAGGATGACGTCAAGAGGGTTTTATTCTTTTATGGGCATTATTTCAAACCTCAACCTTTCTCCTGGCGAGGCAGATTTTAGGCTTGTGTCACGTAAAATTGCAGATATATTTAAATATCAGATACGGGAAAGAAATCAGTTTTTGCGGGGGCTGTTTAATTGGGTTGGGTTTAACAGGATAGGGGTAGAATACACCCCACACTCTCGTAAGTATGGAAGTAGTAAATATAATTGGTCTAGAATGATCCAGTTTGCATCTTCTGGCGTTGTTTCATTTAGCAAAAAACCATTGCAATATGCAGTATTTTTTGGATTTCTCTTTTTTCTTTTCTCGATTGCTTTAATTTTATTCTCTTTATTTTCTTTCTTTACTCAAGACAATATTCCGTCTGGATTTACAACAATTGCTATTTTGATTTCTTTTTTCGGAGGCATTCAACTTTTATTTATTGGAGTTGTCGGCGAGTATGTTGGCTTTATTTTTGACGAGGTTAAGGCCAGGCCTTTGTATCTTGTCGATAAGAAAATAAACTTCCATTAACTGGTGTTGAAATAGACGATGGTTTTACGTTATGCAATAATGGGTGCATTATCTACAGTGCTATATTCTGTTGTTCTTGTAATTCTAATCGAAATTTTATATGTAGATCCATTCATATCTTCATTATCTGCATACTTAGCCACTCTTGTATCCTCCTTTTATGTCGCACATCATTGGGTTTTTTCTTCGAAAGAGGTCCATGGAAAGACATTTTATAAATATTTTATGGTTAGTATGTTTGGGTTTTTGATTAATATTAGTGGTTTTTATGTTTTAGTGTCAGTATTAGGCTTTTGGTATATTTACGCCCAACTTTTTTTATTTATTTTAGTTGCTGGTAATAACTTTTTACTCAATAGATATTGGAGTTTTAGAACGTAGCTTGAGTGCTTAGCTATTTTTTATTGTATATAATTGTAACAACGAAAAATAAAGTTAATATTACGATGGTTATTGTATGAAAGCGCTTGTGACTGGCGCTGACGGGTTTATTGGCTCGCACCTTGTGGAGATGCTTGTATTGGATGGATATGAAGTTAAGGCTTTATCTCAATATAATTCTTTTAATAATTGGGGGTGGTTGGAACAGATTGCTTGCCTAGATCAAATAGAGGTGCTTACTGGCGATGTTAGAGACCCTCATTACTGTAAACACATTACAAAAGATGTAGATGTGATTTTTCATCTAGCTGCATTGATAGCCATTCCTTATTCATATATAGCGCCAGATAGCTATGTTGATACTAATATCAAAGGCACACTTAATATCTGTCAAGCAGCTAAAGAGAATGGACATATTAGAGTTATTCAAACATCAACAAGTGAGGTTTATGGTACAGCGCAGTATGTACCGATTGATGAAAATCATCCTATGCAGCCTCAGTCACCATATAGTGCGACGAAAATTGCCGCTGATGCTATGGCCATGAGCTTTTTTAATACTTTTAATCTGCCAGTAACAATTGCCAGGCCATTTAACACTTACGGCCCTAGACAGTCAGCACGTGCAATAATTCCAACAATTATTACTCAAATTGCTACAGGGATGAAAGAAATAAAATTAGGCGATTTGACCCCCACGCGTGATTTTAATTATGTGGAAGATACATGTCGTGGATTTATTGATATTGCAAAGTGTGATGACACAATTGGCGAAGTTGTTAATATAGGATCTAATTTTGAAATTAGTATGAGTGATACATTGAATCTAATCAAGGAATTAATGAAGAGCGATGTAGAATTTGTTACAGATGGTAACCGCATACGTCCTGATAAATCAGAGGTGTTCAGACTTTGGTGTGATAATTCTAAAATTGAAAAACTTACTGGGTTTAAGCCTGCTACCAATATTAGAGATGGCCTTAAACAAACTATTGATTGGATTACTCAGCCAGACAACCTTAAACATTATAAGGCTGAAATATATAATGTTTGATAGATAAATGACTACAATAAAAAAAGTTTGTGTAGTTACTGGAACTCGTGCAGAGTATGGGTTACTTCGTTTATTGATGAAGAAAATTAAGGAGTCTGAATATTTAGATTTACAGATTATAGTAACTGGCGCTCATCTTTCTTATGAATTTGGATTAACCTACAGAACAATAGAGAAAGATGGTTTTTATATTGACAAGAAAGTAGAAATGCTTCTATCTTCTGATACTGAAGTTGGAATTACAAAATCGATGGGATTGGGTATGATTGGTTTTGCGGATGCCTTGAATGAGGTGAAACCAGATTTATTAATTATTCTTGGGGATAGGTTTGAAGCATTCGTTGCAGCTAGTGCTGCTACAGTTGCAAAAATACCAATAGCACACATGTATGGTGGTGAAACAACTGAAGGGGCTTATGATGAGGCGTTTAGACACTCTATTACTAAAATGTCGCACTTGCATTTCACTTCTACCGATGTATATCGAAACAGAGTTATTCAGATGGGTGAGGATCCTGATCGAGTATTTAATGTTGGGACAACTAGTGTTGACAATATTAAAAGTATGAAACTTCTATTAAGAGGAGAATTTGAGAAATCTATCAATCTTAAACTTAATATAAAAAATTTACTTATAACTTACCATTCTGAAACATTAAGCTGTAGTTCAAGTGTTGAAGAATTCCAGAAAATATTGTCAGTATTGGATGCCTTAGAGGACGTAAGTCTTATTTTTACAGAAGCAAATGCAGATAATGGTGGGCGGGCAATTAATGAAGCAGTAAACAAATACGTAAAAAATAATACCCATAAGGCGGTAGTATTTAAAACACTCGGAGAATTAAGATATTTGTCTGCTATGCAGTATGTTGATGCTGTTGTTGGAAATTCGTCTAGTGGGTTAACTGAAGCGCCAAGCTTTAGAATTGGAACTGTCAACATCGGTGATAGGCAGTTGGGAAGGGTTAGGTCTGCGAGTGTAATAGATTGTTTGGACTCTAAACATCTCGATGCAGCTTTTAGAACGTTATATAGCGGTGAATTTAAAAGTAACTTAGCCCACGTTATCAATCCTTACGGATTGGGTGGTTCGGTTGGCAAGATTGTATCTGTTCTAGAATATTCTAATCTTGATAATATATTACAAAAATGTTTTAGAGATATACCAATTTCTAAATAAAAAAAAGATATGATTTCTTTATTTAGGCATGTGTCAAATATGCAAACAGTTAAAAAATTTTCTTTGGAAAATTTTTTAACCAAAGACTCTATAAGCTATGTTAAGTTAGCAACAGGAAGATCGGCTTTATTTTATCTATTGAATAGATTAGAAGACTTTAGAAAGAAACATGTGCTATTGCCATGCTACGTGGCAGAAGGAGTTATACAGCCTTTTGTAGAGGCGGGGTGTTCTATTATATTTTATCAATTAGACTCCAAGCTCAACCCTGTATATGATGATGTTGATAAGATAATGAAAAGTTTGAAAAGTCCACCTATCATTGTTTTAATTCATTATTTTGGATTTCCGATTTCATCGAAAAATTTTGACTCAATTTTTGAAAAACACGACGCGCTTGTAATTCATGATTGTGCCCATGCTTTGTATAATACCAAGGATAGTTTTGGTGATTTACAATCTAGTATGGATATCATTTTATATTCATTGAATAAATTTTTACCATTAGTAGATGGTGCATATCTGTTGAGTAATATTGAGAATATTGAGTTGCAAAACATTGCTGGCAACTTTTCAGAGTTACCCTTAGAAGTTCAAGGTTTATATTTAGAGCATTTAAATTATGCTGCTGATTTATTTGAGTCTAGTGACTATAACAATACAATGGATTCAATAAAGAAGATGGAAGCATCTTACAATGGTTATTATGAGTATATAGGACATAGTATGGAATTTCATATGCAGTCATTAGTTTCTAAAAATATTGAAGAAAATTATAATCATGACCAGCTAATCAAACAGAGAAGAAGTAATATTAAACTACTTTTTAATGAGTTGGATTCACCATATTTTTCATTTGTTTATGACAAGCCGGATTCTGGAGTATTTCCATTCGCTGTACCGGCTAGAGTGAATTCTCAGTATAGAAATAAGATATTAGACAAGCTTTTTCATGATGGAATTTTATTATCAACCTTGATAGAAAAATGGGATTTTATTCCAGATAGGGATAGGTTTATTGAAGAGAGTAAGTTCATTGATGAACATGTGCTGATTCCAATTAACGAGTTTATTTCAACTAATGAGATGAGTGTTATGGTAGAAAAAATTAATAATATAAAAATTTTATAAAATGAAATATAGTGAAATTTTAGATAAAGCCCAAAGTGATTTATTCATAATTGCTGAGGCAGGTGTTAATCACAATGGGGACATTCGAACGGCTTACAAGCTTATTGATGCGGCGTTTGATGCTGGCTGTGATGCGGTAAAGTTTCAAACATGGATCACTGATAAAGTTTATAGCGCAGACAAGTCTATCAAGCCGGACTATCAACAATTAACAACATCCTCCGAGGAGTCAGAATATCAGACAATAAAAAATCTAGAATTAAGCTATGATCAATTCGTCGATTTAAAAGAATATTGTGACAAGGTAGGTATTTTATTTTTTTCTACTCCGGATGAAGAGCAAAGTGCTGATTTTTTAAAGGGGTTAGATGTTGATATTATAAAAACAGCATCCCAGGATGTAACCAATATACCTTTTTTATCATATGTTTCTAAGCTTGAAATTCCTGTAATTTACTCAACAGGAGCCTGTAATTTAACAGAGTTAGTGGAGGGTTATAGCGCAATACATAATAATAATAATAATGTCATTGTACTTCACTGTGTATCATCATACCCCGCCCCTGACGACCAACTAAATTTATCTTTTATTCCGGTATTGAAATCTATGTTTAATACTGTCGTCGGATTTTCTGACCATACTACAGGATATGGCTCCGCATGTGCTGCAGTTGCCTTGGGAGCTAGAGTATTTGAAAAGCATTTAACACTAGATAAGTCAATGACTGGCCCTGATCATCAAGCCTCTTTAACTCCGAATGAAATGAAAGAATATTGTACATCTATACGGTCTGCCTTACGCGCACTTGGTGATGGGGAAAAGAAGGTGATGGATTGTGAGACCAACACGAGAGAGGCATTTAGAAGGTACATCGTAGTATTGAAAGATATGGAAGTTGGAGATATTATTACAAGTAGTGATATCGCCTATAAAAAAGTTGTTAACGGAATACAGCCAAAGTTTTCAAACTTAGTTATTGGATCAACATTATTGAAAAATGTGCCAGCAGATACAGTACTGTCTTTCGACATCTTAAGCTTGAGTTAATAGTCATTGTGTTTTGAAAAAAAAGTGTTTATAAATAAGATGGCGGAAAATAAATTAACAATATTAAGCCCTGATGATAAGGAATGGGACGTTATATTTAATACTCTTCCATTAGAGCAACAAGATATTTACTATACATCTTCGTTTTGCAGGCTATACCAATCTACTATATATTCTAATCATCAAGTTTTATGTGCGGCAATGTATATTGATGGCCAAGGCTTTATGTACCCATTTGTCAAAAGAAGTATAGGTTTAATATCTGGATTAAAAGAGTATTTAGATGTCTATGATACAACCGGCATATATGGAAGAAATGGAATTGTCTGCACAAGCAATGATAGATTAAAAATAGATTTTTTTAATAAAGAGTTCCAAAGGTATGCAAATAACAACAACATTATCTGTTCTTTTGATAGATTTCATCCTATAATAGGAAATGAAAACTTGATGCATGTTAGTGCTCAAGTTATTAAAAATGATGATTTTGTTTTTGTGGATTTAAACCGAAGCGAGTCTGAAATAAAAAAATCATTCAAACATTCAGTGAGAAAGTGCATTAAAAAATCTGAAAGAGAAGGTGTGGTTTGTTTTTCTGAGAAAAATTTTGACCATATAGATGCATTCTTAGATATATATATAGGAACCATGGACAGGAATACGGCTGAAAAATTTTATTATTTTTCTAAGGATTTTTTTACAAGGCTGTGTGAATATTGCCCCAATAATTTTACTTTTTTTTACGCAGCTGTATCTGGTGAGATAGTATCATGTGAATTAGTTCTTCATTATGGCATATATAGTCATTCTTTTTTGGGAGGAACCACAAGTAAAGGTATGCAATTATGCGCTAATTCTCAACTAAAGAATTACATCATTTTTAATATGAAGTATTTGAATTATGGGTATTTTTTATTGGGGGGTGGCTCAACCCCGAATGACGGAATCTTTAATTACAAAAAATCTTTCTCCAAAGATGGGGTTATTCCGTCTTTTATAGGCGGAGTTTTCTGGGATCTGTGTATTTTAAAAAAACTTAAATTTGACCTGATTGAATCAGGTCTACCTATACTAGAAAATAGAATTCAATTTTATGATTTAACTAAATAAGGTAAGTAGTATGTATAGTAAAAAAATAGGAGTATTTTGTGGCATATAATAATGCTTGGAATGCGGTTTTTTCCAATAATTCTTGGGGCAGGTATCCGGCTGAAGACTTGGTTAGATTTATTGCTAGAAACTTTTATAATAAGGATCGGAAAGACATTAGAATCTTAGAAATAGGCTGTGGTCCCGGTGGAAATTTGTGGTTTTTTGCTAGAGAAGGTTTTGCCACATACGGTGTTGATGGTAGCAAGCTTGCAATTGATGCATCTATTGAGAGGCTTGATTTAGAGATACCTGGATGGCAGGGTGAAATTCTTCAACATGATTTTTGTAATAAACTTCCATTTAATGATGGTTTTTTTGATGCTATTATTGACAATGAAGCGGTATGTTGTAATGATTTTGAAGTATCAAAAGATATATATTCAGATTGTTATCGAGTTCTTAGAGAATCTGGAAAAATCTTTGTTAGAACGTTTACAACTAACAGTGAAGGCTGCTGTTCTGGCAGTGAAGTTAGTTATAATGCTTATTTAACAGACGATGCCATCTCGAAGGGAATAGACTATATCAGATTTACTTCTGAACAAGATATTAAAGTCTTACTTTCAGATTTTTCAATTGAAACTCTAGATGTGACAAATAAATCGAACAACGGTGAATTAGATAGAATAACAGAAGAGTGGATTATAGTAGCCAAGAAGAAATGAGTGAATTTAGAGAAAATATTGTATCTAGCTCTATTAGTTTAGGTGATGCAATTGGTGTTCTTGACAAAGTTTCCATTAAGATACTTTTGGTAACTTCTGACACGGGAAAATTAGTTGGCACTGTGACTGACGGAGATATTCGTCGTGCATTGGTAAGGCGTAATACTATGGATGTAGCAGTTACCGAGATCATGTTTACCGAGCCTGTAACTGCCAGTTACAAGGACAGTAAATCTGAATATTTGAAAAAAATGAAAGATTTAGGTGTCTTGCAAATTCCTATTTTAAATAACGACAAGGTGATAGGGTTAGAGACAATAAGTCATTTAGAAAAAAATAAATGCACTGATACGCCAGTATTTCTAATGGCCGGTGGCTTTGGAAAAAGATTGATGCCATTGACTGAGCGCGTGCCAAAGCCATTATTAAAGGTGGGAAATAAGCCAATTCTAGAAACCATATTAGAGCAATTAATACAGTTTGGATTTGAGAACTTTTTTATCTCAACACATTACAAGGCTGATCTGCTTAAACTCCACTTTGGAGATGGTAAAGACTGGGGTGTCAAAATACAATATATTCATGAAGATGAGCCGCTCGGAACTGCTGGCGCATTAGGATTGTTGCCAAAAGATTTACCTGGGAGGCAGATATTAATGATGAATGGCGACTTACTTACTAAGGTTGATTTTGGCCAGTTGTTAAATATGCACATGGAAAGTGATGAAGTGGTAACAATGTGTGTCCGTGAATATGAATTCCAGGTTCCTTTTGGAGTTGTTGATGTAGATGATCATTATATAACTCGTATTATTGAGAAACCAGTGCACCAATTTTTTATTAATGCAGGTATTTACGTCTTAGACACATCAATTGTAAATTCTGTAGAAAAAGACTGTTACTTAGATATGCCTAGTCTTATAGAGTTACAAATAGAGACAGGAAAACATGTTGGTCTGTTTCCAATTCATGAATATTGGATTGATATAGGTCAAATTGATCAATATAAACAGGCTGAACTAGATTATTCTAATGATTGATGGTAAAAAAATAGTTGCAATTATTCCTGCTAGAGGGGGTAGTAAAAGAATTCCTGGAAAGAATATTAAAAAACTTTCTGGTAAGCCGCTAATAGCTTGGTCTATAAAGGCCGGACTTGAATCAAAATATGTTGATGATGTCATTGTTTCTACGGATGATCTAGAGATTGCAAAAATATCGGTAAAGTATGGCGCAGATGTTCCATTTACTAGGCCAGAATATTTATCAACAGATTCTGCCACATCAATAGATGTAATACACCATGCTATTAACTCCCTTAAGGATTCTGGACGTTGCTATGATTACATAATTTTGTTGCAACCAACATCACCATTAAGAAGTGCATTACATGTGGATAAAGCTGTGCAATTGTTGCTCGAAAAGAATGCTAGTAGCATTACCTCTGTCTGCGAATTAGGACACCCTGTAGAATGGTGCGCTAAATTGCCGGAGGACAATTGCATGGATAATTTTATTTCAGAAAATATATCTAATATGCAAAGCCAAGAATTTTCAAC
>Ga0255775_1000326_pt1 | contig 47580 bp, 26 predicted proteins | sample 011ome_26_FD_179973 | JGI IMG/M metagenome (GOLD analysis project Ga0255775, IMG submission 179973) | Coastal salt marsh microbial communities from the Groves Creek Marsh, Skidaway Island, Georgia - 011511BT metaG (version 2) | ecosystem: Environmental > Aquatic > Marine > Intertidal zone > Salt...
GGATGACACAATCGCTACTGATATGGAGATGTATTTTCCTAATCTAAATGGCGCTTTACACTACTTTGATGGATATCAAAAAGAAAACCTAATCACATTGTCTATTTTAGGTAGAAAGCTGTATGACCATTTTGGATATATATATCACCCAGATTATAAAAGTCTGTACTGCGATAACGAGTTTACACAAGAAGTTTATAAACTTGGGCGCGTGAAATATATCGACCATTTGATTATTAAACACGAACACTATGGAGAAGAGGGGAACAGTAATTCGGGTGAATTTGACGCTTCCGCACAAAAAACGTTAAGATATGCAGGAAGAGACCAAGTAGTGTTTGAGCGTCGAAAACAATTGGGATTTCCTAAACAAAGGATAACAAATGACTAGACCATTCAAGGCTTGTAATTATATTGATCTTGACAGTAAGAAATACCTTTATTTAAACGATGATCTACCGATGCTTGCATATCAGATATCAGAAGTAGCTTTTGTCGCTCAACCCTTGCCGTATGATAGTGCGCAGTATAATGTTATTCCAGTTCCACTAATGATGACAGACGAGTGGGATATTATTCAATCCAATCCAACTCTGATTAGTGAATTAAGAGTTATTAGCGGTTCTCAACAAGACCACGCCTTTAACTTTATGGGTCAGACCGGATACGTTGGAAGAGAAGTCTTTAGAGATCTACAAATTGAAAACTACGTTTTCAAAGAAACTAAACCAATTTACAATCTTGATTCAGAAGATAAGAAGAACGAATTAATTAAATTTCTCTACGAGATTGCAAGGTCTACGTTCACATTTGCTCCAAGAGGAATTGGCTCTAGTTCGTTTCGCGCGTATCAAGCGATGATGGTTGGGTCAATCCCGATTATTACTGGTATGAACGATTATCCATTTAAAGATGAAGTTGATTGGGATACAATCTGCATCAGGGGCGATTTAAACGATATTCACAAGCTAATTGATAAAGCTTGCCAAATGAGCTGGGAAGAAAGGAAGGTCATGAGAGGCAAAGCTATGTTATTTTGGGATAATTATTGCAAACACGATAATCTATATAATAAATTAAAGGAACTAGTATGAATTTTTATGGACCAATTTTAAGCTCTTACGATATATCTGAGAAAACAAACATTGGATTAGAACTCCATAAAGTCGCCTGTTTTTCTAATGTCAAGCTGTTTTTAGAGGTTGGAACACAGGTTGGAGGTTCTGCAAGATGTATAGCTACTGGGCTATCACAAACTGGCGGTCATCTTCACACTATAGAAGCGATTAAAAGCAGGGTAGAAGAAGCTAAGAAAAATTTAGATGGATTACCAGTCACCTGTCACTGGTCTTCAACTGGTAATGTTGACGGTCTCAGGAGATATTACGACAGACATGGCGATCAAATAGAAGAAGAAAACAACCTTCTTGAAACGCTTTTAAATGAAAATAATTTTGATGCTGTGTTTTTAGACTCATGCGTTGAAACCCAACAGAAAGAATTAGAACTCTGCGTAGAAAAAAATATTAAATATATCCTTATGCACGAACCTGATCATAAATGTCCCGACTACAATAATTATATGAATAGCAAGAATTACAAACTTGTTGGTAGCGGTACAGACAAAATCAATAGCGCAAATCCACTGTGGGTTAGGTTCGACTATGAGTAAACTATTAATAGGAGGATCTACTGCTGGCTTTTTTTCTATGTTTAGAGGTACAGTTGGTACATTTCTAATCGCAGAACAAAATGAACTAGACCCACTTGTGGTTTGGCAAGAAACCTTATACGATAATAATAAATTCGATAACGCTTGGGAATATTACTTTGAGCAAGTATCAGATTATGATATGAGAAAAGATCGTGTTCATAGATATAGTGGTCACAACATTCTACCTAGAGAATATAACACTAGAGTAGAAATGAATAGACTGATAAACAAATATGTTAGAGTTAAACAAGAGATCGAAGATAAGGTCTCTCATATCGTTTCCGACTTGGGTGAGAATCCTCTAGGCGTTCACATAAGAATGACTGACAAACATAACTGCACCAAGCATGGTGAACCGGAAACCGGAAAACCGATATCTGTAAAATTATATCAAGAACATGTAGATGAAAACCTAGAACAAAGTGATTCAAAAGTATTTTTAGCGACCGATGATTTGGATGTCCTAGAAGCCATGAAAGAAAGATATGGCAATAGAATTCTTACTACCGAGTGTATTAGATCAACAGGGCATAAGAGTATCCATCACGACCTAGAAGGTAACAATAGAGAAAAGGGCGAACAAGTTTTGATTGATTGTCTTGTTTTGAGTAGATGTAAACATATTATAAAAGGCATAAGCAATGTTGCGCTGTGCGCTATGTTCTGGAATCTAGATTTAACATGTGAAAATCTTAATTCAATACACAGAAATGATACGAGAGAGGATTTTGTTAATGCATAATATTAGTAGCGCTCCTTTTCTCAGTGGTTACACTTATCGCTCTATGGCAAGTCAAGCTATATGCGATGTAAGCGACACGGAACACATGAGAAATGTGAGTCATGGAATACGGGCCAAAAACGTAAAAAATGGAGATATTTTATACGTAACGGGAAATCAAGCAAAAAGATTCTTTAGAGATGTAGCGGTAAATATTGACGTTGAATTTTCTGTAGTTACGGCTCAGTGGGATTTTGGCCCAGATTCAAGTTTTATGCAACTCATACCAGAAAATCTTACTACGTGGTGGACTATAAACTGTCACATTGATCACCCGAAAGTTAAGTCGATACCTTTAGGTTTACAGAATTTACATTGGAGGTGGGAAGGCAACATACAAAGCAGCCCATCTACTTATAAAAAATTTAGAGGTCAAGATAAAACGAAGTTTATGATAGGTTCATTCTCGGTCGATAACAATCCGTCAGAGCGCATAAAGTGTGTAGAAGCAGCCAAGATAGCTGGTTCTGATTTCAGAATGTTCCAAAGGCGCGACAGACAAAATGAGAACTATGTGTTGGATTATTTTAATCAAGTATCCCAATATAAGTTTGTGCTTTGTCCTTGGGGCGCGGGTATTGATACACACCGGCTGTGGGAAAGTTTATATCTAGGCTCAATACCGATTACTAGATATCATAAAGTATACGAAGCATTTAAAGATTATCCAGTCGTCTTTTTGGATGACTGGTCAGAACTAAAAGATTTAGATTTTGAAGACATATACCATCGTAATAAACAAAAGCTAGAGACAGAAAATAGAATTTACTTTGACTACTGGAACAATAAGATAAAAGGATTATAGAATGGGATATTTAGAAGATAATAATATTGATTATCCAGAAAATGATACATTTATACCGTTTGCAATTGATAACTTTTCAAGAGACACCACACTTCTAGAAATAGGAGCGGGTTTGCACTCGACTAGGGTATTTTCAGAATACTTTACTAAAATGTATTCGATTGAAAACGACCCTCGGTTTGAAAATATTTATCACGATAATTATATTCATATTGACTTAGATCCAAAAACAGGGTGGTATAACGAAGAAGATTTTAAATCTAAAATTCCAGAAGACTATGATGTTATTTTCTTAGACGGGCCTATTGGGGGTCATAGTCCACCTTTTATTGACAAAAGACCATTTCGCTTTGGTTTTTGTGAAATCAGTTGGGATGTCATCAAAAAAGATGTTACAATTATTGTGGATGATACATGGAGGGACTGGAAAGAAAGAATGGTTGTAGAGTTCTTAAAGAACAACGGTTATACCTGTAAAGATTATGAAAAATTTGTAGTATGTGAGCCAAAATGAAACTAATAACAATATTTAATTTTCCAGATGAAGATAACTATAACAAACTATGCCACTGGTGGCTAAAGCAAGCGCTAGAGAATACTGATATGCCAATAGAAATATGGCATCAAAATAATATAGATCATCTTAACTTTGGCGAAATGTCAAACCCTCAAGTTTCTGTGATTAAAAAATACACATTAGATCTTTCAGGTAAAATTGATTCAAGCCTCATATCCGACAAGTCTAAACATAATGTAGGATTCAAGCTATACAATCTATGCCATGAGGTTCAACCATTTATTTTTATAGATGCGGACGCGATTATATTTGAGAATTTAGAAGTATTAATAAAAGCGTCTAGGCGCAAACCATTTATCGCTGTAGATCATCAAGATATTCTCGGTCACACTTCCCACGTTCCAGTTAAGTTTTTGAACAGTGGATTGCAAGTGTGTAGTAGTCCAGAGTTGCTAAACCTTGAAAACATCATTCATTATCAAAATCTACATCATGAATATTTAGTTCCCGGAACTGACCAGTCTATGCTGTGGACATACTTTAAACATATAGAATATGATTATACAGATGATGAGATAGACTGGAGGTGGAACAATTGTGCAGGTTTTTGTAATGATTTTGAAAAGATTTGTATTAATCACTATTGGTACAAATTTAAACCTTGGGTTTTGAATTGCCCAAAATGGGAAGAATTCGTAAAAACAACTTGACAAATTGTATTTCCTAAACTATAATAATAGTAAGGAGGATTATATATGAGAATATTAATAACTGGCGGATCAGGATTTTTAGGTAACAATTTACGAGAACATTTACATAAACATCTTGGAGAAGAATATAATTTAAGCTATATTGGTAGTAAAGTCTATGACTTACGATGTCAACATGCTTGCAGAAAAGCGCTACAATATTATAACCCAGATGTTATCGTACATGCAGCGGGTTCGGTTGGCGGTATTGGTGCTAATCGAGATAATCCCGGAAAGTTTATGTATGAAAATTTAATCATGGGTGCTAACTTAATAGAAGCAGCAAGGGTTCACAGAACTTCTAAATTTATTTTACTGGGTACAGTTTGCTCTTATCCAAAGTTGACACCCGTTCCATTTAACGAAGATGAACTATGGAATGGTTATCCAGAAGAAACAAATGCGCCATATGGAATCGCCAAGAAAACATTGATGAAAATGCTTCAAGCATACGGCGAGCAATATGGTATGCGTGGTGCTAATCTTATTCCTGTGAATATGTATGGGCCTCACGACCACTTCAATTTAACAAGCAGTCATGTTATTCCAGCGCTGATTCTAAAGGTCTACAGCGCCCTTAAAAACGGCGACAAGCAGATTGAACTATGGGGTACTGGCAATGCTTCTCGCGAGTTTCTGTATGCGCCAGACTGCGCAGAGGCAATTGCTCTAGCGATCAAAAACGATGTAACTCTAGAACCAATGAATATTGGCAATGGAGAAGAAGTATTAATTAAAGATTTGGCAGCAGAGATATGTCATATAATGGGGTATGAAGGGGATTTGTATTTTAATCCAGATTATCCAGACGGTCAACCTCGCCGCTGTCTAAATACAACAAAAGCAAAAGAAGTCCTTGGGTTTGAAGCAAAAACATATTGGAAGGACGGACTTAAACAAACAATAGAATGGTTTATGAACGATAATAATTGGGAGGATTATATATGAATGTAGCATTTTTCTTTACACAAACTGGTCAAGATGAGAAAAGTATTGAGATATACAATGGATTAAACGAAGAAATTGAAAGCGGTAAAATAGACAACGGATCTATCTTTTATAAAGAACCGGGACATATCCCTGTAGAACCGTTATTTTCTATGTTTAATTCTACAGATATTTGGTTTTACACGGGAACTTTGATTGCAACTAGCATGGAAACATTTTTAGACGCAGCGAAAGCTATAAATAAATATACGTTAGCGTATCTGTTTGATAAAAAAAATGAACACAATGCGTTTAACCTTATAGGCATAGCTAATCAGAGTAAAATCCTAACATCAAACGAAGAAGACCATAAAGAGGTATATAGATTAACCGGCATTAAGCCTATTCTCTTAGAAAACCTCAAGCCCTCTACAATAGAAAAGGCATTACAATGAAAGACTTTGAACAGAAGGTTATAGACCTGTACAATAATCACGACAAAAGTACATATCAAATAGCAGAAGAGTTAAACACATACCCTAATAAAATTAGAAGAACTCTTGTTAAGCATGGCGTGGATTTAAAAAGTAAAAGCGATGCGCAAAAACTAGCTCTAAAAAAGGGGCGTAGCAAACATCCAACTGACGGAATAGTTAGAGATGAAGAAACTAAAATTAAAATTAGTTATAAGTTGATGAAATACTGGGACGGTCTAAGCGACAAAGAGCGAGAGAAGCGTTCAGCGCAGTCTAAAGAAAGGTGGGGTAAATTCTCCAAAGCTAAACAGCAAGAAATTAGATCCAAAGCAATGGAGGCAATTAGAGCCTCTGCCACTGAGGGTTCTAAACTAGAAAAATTCATGGCTGAGAAAATTAGACAAGAGGGATATAGAGTTGAGATCCACAAGAAAGATTTAATTCCTCAAGAAAATCTAGAAATAGATCTTTACATTAGTCAGTTGAAAGTTATAATTGAAGTAGACGGGCCTTCACACTTCTACCCTATATGGGGTGAAGAAAAGTTGGAAAAACAAATTAACGCCGACTTGAGAAAAAGCGGTACACTATTAAGTAAGGGTTATGTTATTTTGAGAGTTAAATCTTCTGGGCAGGAGTCTTTGTCAGAAAAAAGTAGATTAACAAACATTGTGCTTGAAAATATCAAGAGTATAGGGTATAAGTATCCTGTAAGATCAAAACGTTTTATAGAGGTTGAATAATGAAAGACGATTTATTTGAAGGAGTTGAATTGGCTACACCATCTAATACAGACACATCGGTAAAAGATGTAATACAAGACGGATCACCAAAACCTACAGACTTAGAATGGAATGATTATGTTCTAAGTCTCTTTGGTGAGTCAGAGATGTATGACGGTAGGCCGCTTTGTCACGGTCTTAGGCGTGTGGCAGAGTTGCTATTTGGAAATATTATAATTAGCCGTCCCGTAAAAGTATTTCCACCACAAGATGAAGATGGTATTGGTAGAGCAACTGTTATCTGGGAGATTGTATTTGAAAACGGGCAAGCATTTAGTGACGTTGCCGACTGTTGGGAAGGCAACACAGACGACATGTTTTGCGCTTTTAACACCGCTACAGCAGCGACTAGAGCAGAAGGTCGCGCCCTCAGAAAAGCCCTTAGATTGCGCGTTGTAGCCGCTGAAGAGCTAACCAAGAAAGATACAGCAAAGATTGCCAAGGATATTAGTAAGAAGAAAGGACTGGATGTAAGCACTGAATACGACTCTAGTGGAACAATGACTGATCCACAGGCAAGATTTATTGACTCAAAAGCAAAACAATTAGATGTTGACGCTAGCAAGATTTTAAAGGAGGTCTTCGATGTAGTAAAGGTAAGTAAAGCTACTAAAAAGCAAGCAAGCGATGTTATTGAAAAGTTAAACGAATATCAGCAAGATAAGAGTTCTATCCCTACAAGTTTTATTGGTTATAATCAAGATTGGAGAAATTAATGAAGGTAAATTACACTACTAAAAGCGGTCGCGTTTCTGTTGAGCTTCATGGCGATACTCAAAAAGAGATCTTTGAGCAGCTAGGTAGCTTCCAAGAAGTCTTTGATGAGACTGTGTGCGGCAAGTGCGGTAGCGATGACGTTAGATTTGTTGTCAGAAATGTTGACGACAACCTCTATTACGAACTCAAGTGTAATGAGTGTGGCGCAAAACTAGCCTTTGGTGTCATGAAGAAGGGTGGAGGACTGTTTCCAAAGCGGAAGGACAAGGATGGAAACTGGTTGCCTGATCGCGGGTGGGTTAAGTATAATCCCAAGACTGGGCAGGAAGAATAAAAAAAGGCCAGTAGCACACCACTACTGACCTTCATTGGAGGAGTCGTCGAAAGGCGACTTCTTTTTTTATTTAGAATAAGAATCTATCCCACCACCCCTGAGCGGCGCCGAGAAAATAAATTCCAACAAGTGTACCCGCAAGAGCGGCTAATTTACGAACAATTCTATTTCTTCTAATAAACCCGTGACATCTACAACTACAGGATGCTGGGTCGCAACCATTACACTGACACTTTTTAAATAAAGGCATGGTCTCTCCTTAGAGATATTCTAGGGTAAAATATAGGCCGAAATTTGTCTTACTGCCTATGGAAGTTGGTGAAGCAGAAAGAGCAACATACCAATCGTGCTGTACGCTTTCGTGAGCAGCTCCGTCAAATGTGTACGGTGTACTAGGAGTAACTTCAGCTAGGTTAGTGTTATCGCCATCTGTGTCATTTCCGTTGAACCCACTAATTCCGGGGCTATCACTTAGATCCATAGGATCAACGGTATCACCTTCGCCAGCGCTAAGGAAATCTACCCAAGCATGATCGCCTTCTCTAAAGTTTAAGGTTTTATTTAGCCCTGTAGATGGTTCTGGGTGACGAATTTCATAAACTCTAGTGTGAACCTCTTCAGCGTGTTGAGTTATATCAGTACTGTTGAAAATTCTAAGTTGACAATTTTTAACCATAACCGCTTCGTCATGCTCAAATCTTATATTTAGTGGAGCGTAGCCGTTTGGTACTGTGTCATTGCTTGCTTCATTTTCGGTGTTATGCTTAACGCCAGAAATAGAGCTGTATTTAGTATTTTGTAGTTTTTGCGTACCGGTAGTCGCATCGCCAGTATGATTTGTGATAAAAGTATTATCTTGTTGAGACCCAACCGGAACAGACAGACCATAAGCCCCACCATAAAAACCAATGCCAGATGTTGCTTGGTCTATAATGAAATGGTCTGTGCCGCCATAGCCGTGTCCAATAAATTTAATTGTTGCCATTGTAATTTTCTCCTGTGAGGTATATATTATTATACACTAAAAGTTATTGTTTTTGAAATATTAAATAAGGTATGGTGTAACTATCAATTCTATAAAGTTTTCGTAAGCCCCAACATCTGCAAGACGTTGATTTACATGGGTAATATCTGCGTGGTATTGGAAAAATATATTGTATTCGCCGTCCGTGACATTAGGATTTGATTTTTCAGAATCAATCTCAAAAACTATTGACGAGGTTTTCCTTCCATTTGCTGGGTCGGTAGAAAATTGAGCTTTTTGATAGGTTGTAGTAGCGGGACCACCAAGAGCAACCGGCGAGGAAACAAAAGGTATAATCTGAAAATCATCAGTAGTCCTCACCGCACCTTGTCCAGCTTCTGCCTGTGTGTTGTTGCCAATGCCTAATGTTATAGCGGCTTTTTCTCTACTCGCAATTTGCGGTTTATGGTCAATGACTAATTTTTCTCTAATCATTCCAGCTACAAGAAACGCCTTAAACGTTCTATTCGTACCGCTTACTGGAACAAAAGCTAACCTTGACTTTGTTTCAGTGGTTATATTTTGCTGAAAAGCAGAAGGGAAGTCGCTTTGTGAAAAATCTTCACCAGCAAGAAATCTATTAACTGGAACGCCAACAACATCCGTAGTCTTAGTGACCCACTCTAAAGCGCCTACAGATCCAATTTCTGGGTCGCGAAGTTCAGTAACCCTTGCTATAGCGTTACCACCGCTGCCACCCTGAACCTGAAACTCATCGCCAACTTTATATCCTTCACCATGATCGTTAACAATCATGTTGCCATATCCCTCATCTACGTAAACCGATAAATGTCTATTCCTTAACGTTGTATTGTCTTTAATTTGTTCTGGCGTCGGAAGCCCCTCTATTTCTGTAATTAAATCAAAACCAACGGTTTTCTCTTTTTGAACCCAAGGTAATAATCTAGCCCTTCTTTTTGGACTTACAATAGAGAAATCGTCAGGTGCTATTGGTACATATGCAGAATAAAGCTCCGCTTTTCCATCTCGATCTTCTTCGGCGTAATTTTCTTTTACATATGTTTCAATTTCCAACAACTGAGAATTTTGTACAAGCACATAATTAGACGACTCGCCCTGTGAAGATGATAGACTAATACCCTCTTTGTAAACATACCTGCCCTCCCATGCGTCGGGAACTTCTTCAAGAGCGTCGTATTCAACTGTCAAGTTATTAAAATTTGGATTTTTAAAATAGGATAAGGCTCTACTGTCAACATTTGTAGCGATTTTATCTGCGGGAAAATAAGATTGCTCGCTTTCACTTTGGTCGTTTATAATAGCCCTCACGGTAATTCCAGTTGGAACTTGAGTTACCGGATCGTAATATACAGTCCTCTCTCTTGGGGGTTCACCTAGAGTAATACTATTAAGATTATCTCCCCATCGCGCTCTATAGCCTTCTATCCAAGGTCTTTTAAATCCCGCTCCGAGAGGCATCGTATTGCCTTGGTTAAAATGATGTACGGCAAAAAATCTGCTGTCAAAAATAGTTTGATCTCTAGGCCATCCTTGATAAACCTTTGCGAACAACTGAGAAGTTGACGCTTGGTGGAATGATAGCTGACTTCTTGCCCCCCAAGGAGCCTCAAAAGTTTGCTGCGACGTAAATCTAAACGCCTGACCAAGATAGCAATTTGTGTCAAATTGAATACCTGTATTAGCTTCTACTGTACATCTAGCGCCAATGACACCAAATCCACCCACAGGGGCGCGTATGTTTCTATTGGCTGTTGAAGCCCCGTTTACATTAGCAAATCTCGTTTCACTACCTCCATAACCAAAAGTGCTAGCCATAAAAGAAGAATACCCTTCCTCTAAATATTCAAGGTCATCTATCTTATCTAATTCATTATTTAGATAAAGTAAGTACTCAAAGGGCATAGCACTTGGTACAGGTATTCCATCGTCGAACTGTGCGCCATCGGCTACATCAATTTTTGGTCCGGGGTTATTGCTACGAGTTACTATTAAGTGTCCACGAAGAGTACCGCCTACATCTTCAACGTCATAATTATAGATTCTACTCTTAGCCTTTGGGCCAAATAGCGATGCGTCACCACCTATATTTGACTGCCCAAGAATTTGTCTAGGCGATCCACCAAGACCGTAATTACCAAATCCTGCCTGCGCCAGTTGCGAGGGTAAAAATGGAACATTCGCATCGTCTCTCTGATCCCACTGGGCGTAAACAGTATCTTTTAATGGTCTAAATAAGATTCTTTTGCCGTCTTGAGGGGTAAAGTTTAAGATTGATATATCGTCGCCATCGTAATCTATATTTCTTTCTCTATTTATTGTGTCATGAAGCCACTGGTAAGAAGACTTATCGAGCCAAAAGTCATGGAAACTTTCACATATCCTTCTAGATTCTCCAAATTTTGTTGTATAATCTGGACCAAACTCACCAGTAAGCTTTTTGAGTGCCATTGTTTTAGGATTGGTAATGTATTCATGTACTTTATTTAAATTTAAAATTGGGCCACCGTTTTCGGCGCTCCAAGATCCATTGGTAGCAAAATCTGCGGGAACATGATACATATTGTGACCAGCACTAAATAAGTTTACATGATCGCCATCTTCGTCAATCTTGTTTTTATCAGAGTCGGCCAAAAAATAATTTGGGGAGTAATTTGTGCTAATATTATTATGAAATGCCCGTGGGTCAAACACCCCCCACTCAATATCTTGAATCGCTAGAAGCTTTTCATTAGAACTCGCTCCATGCAAGGGATTTGTTTGTAGCACGTAGCCATTTTCAGAAATACTATCTATATACTGAAGATCAAAAAAGGAGTCGTTTTGTTTAATTCCACTTGGTCTTCCGGGTCTCCAGCCCAAGCCAGTTAAAACGTCCTCTTCCTTAACTGGCCCATTTAATGTGTTATATTTTGCTTGATCTGAATATCCGTCTGGAAAAACACAACCAAAAAATGGCGCAGTCCATATACCCGGATTTTTTGACAAATCATCGTACTGCTCAAAACTATCACCCGCATGATCCCTTTGAGGATTAGTTAAGAGCAAGGCATTTCCGGCGTCTTCTCTCAGTCCTCCAAACTGCTTTCCCATAAAATCAAAACTTGTCACTTGGGCATATCCCGGCCAAGTTGTACCTTTGTGACTATCTGTACCCCCTTTTCTCACCGAGCTAAAGTCAAAACCGTCAAAATCATATTCATTTGCAGCCAAATTCTTTAATGCTACAGCGTTTTCCATGCCAAATTCATTTGACTCCCTCTCGTTTTCATGAAAACCCGAATCGAAATCACCTTCTGGATCTGCGTCCGCATATCTAAAGTGATACCTCTGATTAGTGATGTGGTATGTAAACTGCCACTCCCTAACGGGGCCAACGTATGGAATTAGATCTGGAGCTTCAGCAAGAGGTTCAATACACCACAGGCTGTACTGGTCTGTGATTTTAACCATGTCTCCACGCTTAAACTCTTTTGGGTTAAAATTAAACACTCGTAACTTAATTTTATTTTTATTACCACCACGACAATTTTTTGGCTCAGAATAATTCGGAGTCCATTGGAACGGATTTGCGTTTTGCATATCTAAGGATATAACCTCGCCAGTTCCCGGCACTATATGTGGATTCGCAATAGAGTCAGCCAAATGCGTGGCAATATCCATATCTTCAGCCCAAACAGCGGCATTTGATGGAAGTTCAGCAGCTTTTATTAAGTCGGATGAAACAATAGCCATTCTAACTTCTGAGCCAGCAGACCAAGTTCCATCGTATTGACGATGTGTCATTTTCAAGTTACCAGCCACCATATTATTAGGGGAGTTATCTGTAATGGCATCAGAATCTCCATCCTGCTTACCCTTATGATTAACACCATCTGGACCTATAGCTGGCGCGGCTATGCTCAATTTCGTTAAAGCTTCTGCGTTACTTCTGTTTACGGGTTTATTTTTGTTGTATAAATACAATTTCATCTGAAATTGTTCTCGCACCTGACAGCGATCTGTAGCTTGTGCCAAGTTTAAATACATGAAAGTTGACACTTGCCAGCTAACACATCCGCCGTCCTTAGATCTTCTTATGTCGTCTAAAAGTCTTTTTCTAGCTATAATTTGCTCTTCTACTGGTAGCAAATTAGCCATATCATTCATAGCTATAAGCGAAGCGCAAAAACAGTCTTCTAAACCGATTTCTGGATTAGTGGGAATCAACTGTTTTAAGCTTCTGTCAAAAAGGTTTTCCCTTAATGTTTCAGGATCTCTAAATTCATCAATTAGTATATCATCGAAATTATAAGGAATAGCGTCTGCCGCTTTTGCTTCTGGGTTTTTATTATAATATTCCCAGTCGGTCGTATAACCTGTTTTAGTTGGATGTATATTATATTCTTGATAACTACCCTTATTGTAATTCTCAAAACGCCAAGTTCTTATATTAAATCCCTTTACTGGAAAAACCGAAGCTCCAAAATCTGGAGTGAGTATGTAATTTATTGGCAATGGAGTTCTGGCATCATTCAAATTTTCCATAAATAACAATTGATTAACATATCTACCCTTGGTGTCTTTAGCCATCCACCAAGAAATTAATTGAGGTAAGGTAAAAGAACCCATGCCCCTGTCTAAAAAAAACGGGTGATTACAGGTAATCAAATGATATTCTGTTCTGGAATCTCGATTCATTAATTTCATAATTTATCCTCTAAAATAATCCGTCTAAAAATGTTCCTATTTCATCTCCAATCGAGCGAAGCACTTTTTGTGTTACCGCTCTACCCTCTGGGGTGCCAGTATTAGATTGATCTTGACTTGGATCTAGATTTTCAAGTGGTTGAATTGGTTCTTGGTTGTTAGAAATTTGAACGGTTGTTGATTCTGACTCATTGTGCTTAAAGAAATATCTAGCTTCCATAGTCAAGTGGTCGTTAGAATCTGGGAAAAGAGACCTGAGTTCATCAAGACTATCATGACCAATTTCAATATTACGATTTACAAAGGAAGCGGTATCTTTATCTATACTGTTTTGCATCATGCTAATCTTATTGCTAAAACTACCTCTTTGTAGCTCCGAATATTCTTCTGGATTAACTTTTGCCAACCTAGTTATAGCTGCGCCACCGTTTTTCATAACATTTCCAAACAAATTCATGTTTGCCTGACCTTTACCAAGACCTCTACGAATAGCGGCATTATTCTGATCCACAATTTTTTGACGTTCTCTTGCCACCTGAGAAATAGCCATTTCTTTCTGTTTTTGAAGTTTACCAAACCTAGAAGTGTATAAGTCCATTTTTACGGTTGTTTTAAATCCATCATTACCAACGTCAACACCTATAGAAGTAACTAGCGGACCTTCATCTAATAAATGTTTAGCTAAACCTATTCCACTTGGGTAGTCAGCATAAACAAATCCACCTCTTTCCGTAAGCAATAGCAAGCTATTAGATAGTTGCGCCGCCAACGATCCAGCTTCATTAAGTAATTGATATCCAGCAAAATTCCACGGGGCAAGGTTTTCGTCCTTTATAAACTCTACCTTCCCTCCAACGTCAGAAAATCTAACCCTTGGATCTGCTTCTACATTTAGAACATTAGCCGATTGCCAAGGTCCATAGCATCTTTCTGTAGACATTAACGGCAGGGCGACAATATCTGGATATACAGGAGAAGGAGAAGAGAAATTAATTTTTCTTACATCTTCAGCTGCGCTTCTAATTATAGATCTTTGTTGCTTTTCTGCTCTGGTGACAACTTCATAGTCAAGATTTTTAAATGCCAAATCGTTACAATCAACAGGTTGAGGCTTATTAACTTTTGGTGCTGGAACGGAAAAGTCTATGTGACGAACAACGTCTTGAGTCATTATATTTTTAAGCTGTACCGTTTGATAAGAAGATAATTTAGCATCACAATATCTCTTTTCCACGACCGGTAAAATTTTCCCCGGAAGTGTAATCAAAGCATAAACATTATCTGAATCTAAATGTTTTTTCTCCGTTATCACAAGCCAAGAGTCTAAATATTTATCATATCTTCTTCCAAAAGTGAGCAAGTCCGGTTTTATATTACCGGGAGACCCTGCCGCATCAAGCCCTAAAGATATTGGCGTTCCAGAGCCATATGTAACACCTGTCGCTCTATGTAGCAACACGTCTTCGTATCCGTCACCAAGTTTTTGAGAGGGACTTCTAATTATTGACTTTAGTTGCCAGCCAGCTCCGTATTTTGACAAAACACTAATGGCAGCAGGATATTTTACAGTAGTTTCAAATTCTTCTGTTAAAGGTTCTACAGGGTATATCCATGCGGCGCTTTTACCATTAGCACCAAGTGTATTAACGCCAAATATAGGCTTTGGTTTAGATGGTAAGTTACCTGTTTTCACACAGCCATCTTCATCTTCATATTGATAAACAGTAGGAGGAGAAATGCCAAAAGAAACATTATAGTCAAAAGCCCAAATGTGAGTTGGAGCTTTAACAACAGGGGGAGTCATGTAAAACTCTTCATCTACATTACATTTAACATAAGCAACTGATTCGTTATCAGCTCCTCCGGCATATTTTTTACCAATTCTACTACTCATAGCATCAAATGACCCAGCGTCATTTAAAGATTCTTGTTCTAGATCTTTAAGGTCTGGGCTTACATTTTCAAGCGTCTGAGAAACATCTGGAGTAAATAATCTATTACCGTGTTTATTTCTGAACTGTTGAATAAAACTATCAGATGGTATTTGTGAGAAATCGTAGTACTGACTGTTATCAAACCTAACGTAAGCACTAATTCTATTTTTTCCGTCTACTAATAAATTGTTAACATCAACAGGTATTAACCCTTGCTCTACGGCTCTTGGTAATTCAGAAGGCTTATCTTCAAGGTGCTGCATTTCTGACAAAGACATATTCTGGTCATACAAAGCATAATTGAAAAATCCACCTTGGGGTTCTGGCTTATAATTAAAATCCCAACTCTCCGCAACTGGATTCCAATTACATTTTAGCGCACCGTAAGTATATGCTTTTTTGGCAGTATAACTCTGAAGAGTTTTAGGATTTATAGCTGGATATTCTTCCTTGAGCTTTTCGTAATCAATGTAGTGAGAAAATACTTCGTTAAAAGGACTGATGGGAAAAGCGGCTCGTAAGTATGAAACCTCTAAGTCGAAAAAGGGCGATGAAATATATGACGCATCTGAATTTACCGGAAGAGGCTTGAATCCAAATGGACCCGTAGCTATGTTGTGACTAAAATCTTGATATAAACTTATTTTATCACTAAAGTTAACATTACATGCCTTGGGTATTTTAACTAGGAATTTTTTACCTAAACATTCGTCTGCGATCTTCTTTAAGAACTCATGAACTTTAACAGAATTTTTATAATGCTTTTTACCTAATTGACTCATTGATTTCATCAATTGCTGTGTGCCATGCGTGTTCTTTATGGCAGCTAAATACGAAGAGGAAATATTGTTCATGAAATCTGTACTCTTCTTATATACTTCTTCTAAAGAGTTTAATTTTTCTAATACATCTCTTTTATACTCTTGGTAAGGAGCATTTTCTTCAGAGTCATCATTTAAAGAAGATTCGTTTAGTTTACGTCTAGCGTATTCTATTTGGGCAATCGCTTCATCTTTGTTATCAATAAAATATTCATCTCTTTGATCTTCTATCTCGGCAAGTTTATTGTAATTACTCATAACTTGATTAACGCTATTCTGTAGAGATGCCATTCCAGCTTCTGCGATACCAAGCCTCTCTGCCCTCTTGTAATACAGAGGGTATCCATACGGCGGATTGCATGGACTTGCGGGTAGACCATCTTGATCCATCCAGTTTTTCTCAGAATCCCAAATTGACCTCGGAACGCTTACGGCATATTGTAGCCCAGCAATCCTGTCTAACTCTTGTGTAAATTCTAAAAATTCTTCTGTTTCTGGAAAACCGCGCTTGATTGGCTCAATTTTTTCCCCTAAATTGTTAGATAGCTCACCCCAATATATTTGATTTTCTAAATTTATGTTTTCAAGGTATATTTCATCGTACTGTAAAAGAAAGTCTTTCCATCTTTTATAAGAAACGGCGGCATAGCGAAGTTCAAGTTCTGTAGCCACATAATAATTACCAACACCGTCAGCGTCTAGACTCTGAGTGTCTATCAATATTTGCTTATAAGCCCCAAAGCCTTTTGGTATAGAAACGGCTTTTTCCGAACCAAGAAAACCATAAAATGGTAAAATCTGTTGACTAAGAGCTGTTTGAAGCTCCCACTGTTTTTCTTGAAGGTAATCAAAGTGATTAGGTAGACCGTCCTTCAGCCTCCTTAGCTGTAATTCGTCCCTGTCTTTATTATTGTGGAAGTAATACATTTCTACTTCCTGCGCGCCAACAACAAATTTATCGGTTGTCACATTAGAAACTTCGTAGCCAACATCTCTATTCTCAACGTATATATTTCTTGATTCTAGTTGTTTTAAGTAATCGTTTATTGAACCGTACTTGGGTTGTTTTGTTTTATTGATTCCGTCAAGTCTAATTATACCGACTATTTGGTTGCTTTTATTTCCATTAACTTCTACTTCCCATCTATTCCTCCAATAGTATCTAGAGCAAGCTGGATGATCTATAACTGGATGTAAAGATACAAAGAGGTCGTGGCTAGTTATGTCGCATATTTCTTGAGCCAAGGACAACATATCTAATTGGTCAAAATCCATAAAGTACATTTTAGGTATTAGGTGTACTGGCAATCCACTAAAATCAACAATATAATTATAGCCTCGAAAATTAATGACACCGCCAAAACCAGCATCACGATATTCTCTAGGTAGATAACCGTTATAATCAAAAAGGGCAGCTAAAGCCTGAGAGACTCTGTACCAAGGTATGCCCTTCTCAGATCTTCGAGAAAAACCCTGACCAGTAATTGGAAAATCACTACCTAACCAACCCAGCTTTGCTATGTCTCCAGCGTAATCAGACACGGTGAAATCAACATCATCCTTTTGGAATATAGCGCTCGTTAGAGCTGGAGCAAAAGAAGCGGTATATCTAATCTCAGGTGGGATTACGTTGCCTTCTTCATCTTTCGGTAAAAAACTTTCGGGATATATTAGCGATGGGGCATACCAAGTGTCATCATTTTGATATACAACTTCACCTTTAGAACCCACTTTCTTCTCAAGCACCCTCTTTCTTGAAAATACACTTTTTAAATACGCCTGTAGTTCATCGCTTGGGTCGTATTCTAGGAATCCATATACGTTTATTAGGTTCTTGTAATTGTAGGTTGTACCTTGGTAATTATTTAATAAAATAGATACGTTTTGGAGTATTTCTCTAGGATCTGAAAGTTGAACAGAGTAAAGTGGCGATCCACCACCACCTCTGTTCTCAGTGAATGATTGTAATATTCCACCAAAAACAAAGTGGTTTTCTCCACGATTTTTAAAATCATACTCATCTATGGAATAATACTTAGTCCTATCTACAAAATAATCCGCAGCAGGAGTTGCGCCAGAGTAAAAGGCGTATTCTTTATCTGGTATATTTAATTTAGTTAGAAGGCCGTCTGGCATATTGGGGTCTTGTAGTCGTTCCCCACTGATAAAAGGCAACTCAAAGTCTTCAAAAGTATAGAATCCATACGTATCATCAAACGTTTTTCTCCAAGCCTGTTCAACAGTTGCGGGGTTTTGACCAAACTTAAAGAAAACGGGAGAACCAACAACGGGAGGCTCAAACTTATCACCGCTGCCAAGTTTGCTGCCAGATCCCCTATGATAAACGTCATCTCCAGATCCATAATGGGTTCCGTCTGAAATATTATATTCATCATTGACAAGCTCTACAGAAAGAGAGGAGCTACTGTCGCCAAAACCAGCATTAAGATTGAAGCTTCTAATAGAAGCCCCAAGAAAAGTTTGCTGCCAGAATCCACGATTCTTATCAGTCCAACCCCCAACAGACAGCGATCCATCTTTACCCTGTGGTAAAACTGGGCCATCTAGGTAGTTTTGGTTCCCTAATTGATCTTTAGTTATTCCAGTGTTTGGAATTATACTATATTGGTATTCATTTGCCATCTTAAAATCCTAATAGTCCACTAACTGCATCAAATTTTTCTTGTAGTTTTTCTTCCGAATTATGTTCAGGTTCTTCGGATTCTTCGTCGCCCCTTTCCGCAGGGGGAAACGGCAATACGGGAGAGTCCATCACATTGTGAAAATCACTCTTTACGCCAACCGGAGAGTAAACATCATCCCAAAGATTGACAGACCCCCAGTTTTGCGCTTGTAAATCTCTAAACTTACCAGCTCCGTATACACTATATAAATACACGGTTTTAGGGTTGGATACGAATGGGATTTCATTCAAATCGTCTAAAACTACATTTTCATGGGTAAGTTGAAATTCATTTTTTAAAGTGGGGATATAATGGATGTAGGTATAAAATATTTGGAAATCATTAAAACCGCTGTCGATAACATCATGATTAGCGCTAGAAAAATGACTATAATAATAGTCACGTTGCTCTTTGTTGTAAGTGTATTTCCTTTTTCTTTTATTCCATTGTTTTGGTAATTCAATTTCTTTTTTTAATAGCGACCCATAATTCAGGAAGCCAAATTGATTTTTATTTTTCGGCGTCCACAGTAAATATTTCTTATCAAGATTCTGCGCAACTATACCGCTGGCATAATATAGGTCGTGATCTAAATCGTCAAATAAAACTATGGAAGATTTGTCATCTGGATTTGAGAGGGGGTAATGATAGTAATAATATTGATTGCTTCCTTCGTCGCATACGTTGTCGTCAAAATTAACGCCGGGAGAAAAGTAAATCCCACTAGCATCCCACCAAGCGAGGCTATATCTATCTTCACCACACTGGTCCCCAGAAGGACTAGGCCAAGCAAGCATATTTCCACTAGACCAATACCCATTCCCCCTATCTATTGTATTTCCCGTTCCATCTGGATGTGGATACAGAGCCGGTAAAGAAATGTGGCTACCATTAGGTTGTATGGTATAAAATTTAGACGGGTCGCTCAAAGCCTCTCCAGACGGTAATAATTGAAGCGGCAACCGCTCTTCCCCGTCTTGGGTTTGTATTATTCTCTCAAAAATCTTTTTTTGCTCTTCTGATAGTGGCAAAATAGGATCTTTTTCTGGGTTGTGATATCCCCATAAATAAAACTTATCATTACTCGGAGTAGTCATTATTTGTCCAGTTCATATGTCCAAGAAATATTAAAACTATAACTTCCGTCTTTAGGGTTCCAGCTTTCGCTTGGCGCTGTTATAAAATATTTTCTAATCCCCGGCTCGTTGGCTGGGCTTAATTCCTTTAATAAGTCTGCTAGTTGAGTTGCTGTTGGTTCCACTATGCTTGGCTTTTTTAACAACAAGGGGTTTCTAGTATTTCCGTATGGAATTTTTGTGTAGTCTAGAACAAGACTAATAGAGACATCCCTCTTGTATTCTGTTCTACCGCCAATGTATTGTAGAATTGGACCGGTTGGACGACCAATAACAGGTATAACAGCAAACACGTCGCCGGGATAGGTATCATTTACAGTTATTTGTTCGCTCAATACTCCAGATATGATATTTAACGGCCTATTGTCAAACTGCAAGCTGTATGTTATCTCTCCTGTGAACTCATTAGTACCAAGCGTAATAGAAGTAGGTGAAGAATTTAACTCAACGGAAACTAAGTTGTTTGCACGCTTGTAAATGTCACTAACAAACCCGTATTTACCAGAGACAGATATTTGATTGAATTTAGTTTGTGCGTTTTCAAAAGCTGTTCTAACGCCATAATTTTCAGAGCTAGGATCATTTCTTTCTTGGAGATGATAACCGCTAGGTGTGTAGTCAGATAAACCCTTAATATTGCCATCTATAGAAACGCTAATAAACGGACTAGAGGTTGTAGAGTTGATTGACGCAGACCAATTCTCAAGGCAGTTTCCACTTGCCATAATCCAAGTTTCAGTGGCGCTATAAGAGCCGCCAGCTACATCAATATCCTCAGTTACAACATGGTTGTAGCCTCTATACTCTTCTACTAAAGAGATAGTCCCCTTGCCAATTTTACCAAAAACATTTGGATACGCTCCGCTAGGATTTGCGTAAGATAGTCTCTCTTGTACAAATTTTTTAGCCTGAACCCAAGCAGGAAGCGTGCCACTCGAAACGCCCGGTATAAAACTATCATCGTTATATTTATATTGAGGTACATCTAAATCCACTTCAGGTGAAAAATAGTGTTTTTTACCAACAGCACTGATAGTGTGAGTAATTCTATAAGATCTAGGTAGGAAAATATCTTCGTTGGCATTTTGTTGCTTTTCATACTTTTCGGATGCGGTCTCATCAACCTCAATTGACCAGTTCTCACTGTAGTCCTGAATAAAGCTGGCGTTAAATTGCTCAATTAGTTTTTTCTCTGTTATTCCTTGTTGTTGATCGTATAAATCAAAAATTCTACCATCAGAAGGCGGGCCGAGTAAACCTTTATGAGTTTCACCATTTTCAAGTTCTTCAGCCTTGCCAACAACGTATAACCCCTCCATATCTGGAGTTAAACTTTCATCACCAAAACCCTTGGGGTATAAAAGCATATCCGCTTCTAGTGTTATAGAATAGGTACATGTATTTATATATATACCCTCTTCAAAGTTTATATCTAGAACTCTAGGATAACAAACTATTACGGGCTGTTCGCCGTCAATGTCAGATATTTCTAACCTTTGGCCGTCTCTAGCAAAAAGACCTCTAATAGCACGCTGTTTTGAAAAAATGGCAGCAGCGCGATCTCTAATATGAACATTTTGTTCTGGCGGCCTCTTGTTTGGTTGTGGATCGGTATCTGATGTTCCATCGGCAAGATTAGTGGTGTAGTGACTAACACTTGTGTCAAATTGGCCGTATGGCCCTTTTGAGTTAGGCTCCTCAGTTGCTAGAAATGAAAGTCTGTCGCCAAATGCATCGCCTAGAGCAGAAACGTTGTCTACGGTATAAGGAGAGCCTTCATCTGCTAAGATAGTGCCGTTTAGCGTAATGGAATAATTAACGCCAAACGGTTCTCCAGCAGCATTTTTTAAAATATTTGTACCAATAGACACAAATGGTGTTGGTCTAATTGTACATTCTTGGGCTGGATCGTTATTATATCTTATTCTAATTGGCATTATTTACCCCTAACTCCAAGGTTTAAGGATGAACTATCTATATATGCTCCCGATACGAACATATCTAATTCTCCAGAAGACAAGAACCTTTCACCCGACACAAACATTGTAATATCCCCACTTGAAAATTCTTGACTTCCAGAAGCGTACAAACTCATATTATTATACACATAGCCACCATTTATATCTTTTATGAAAAGTGGTAGGTTTCCGCTAGCCGGGTTAGCGACTCCGGGAACCACCATTCTCATACTAGAGTTAATTGGCGTACCGCTTATAGCTCTACCTACAACGGATTTAACAAATGGTCTTTGGGACGTAAACCCTTTTGTTGCGGGATCAAAACCAGATCCCTCTAGATAAATTTCTCCATAGCTATTAGTCGTCACAACCCCAGACGTTCTGTATATTAGCGGTTGACCGATTGTTGGCTGCGCTACCAGCAGGAAGAAGTCATCTTCATTGTCTGGACCAAACAATCTGGCGTGTATATACCCCCCTTCGACTGGAATGGAAGCTGGTTGTTCTCTAAGCATTGCGTCGTAGGTAAACACCGCACCAGCATCCTTAATAAATCCTGTTGGGTGGTCCCCACTGGTTGGGTAATCATGATTGATAGCACCGCCAGCTAGTGTGTAATCACTGTCTCCACGGAAGGATCTGTGAATTGAAACAGATGTTCCAAATTTATCATTTTCTGTACCGTATTGATCCAAAGCGTCAGAAGCAAATCTTCCTTTATATCTTTGTTTACTCAATTTTTCCGCGAACACAACTTCTTTTTCTCTATCTCCAAAGTCCGCTAAATCATGCCTGTACGTGTAAACTGCACCGTCATTTAATACTGCGTCTCCGCTAGTTTCAGGGAATTGATGTTTTGGTATCTCAAACTCAGCCGTAAAACTTTTTCTCAAGAAAGCCGAGTTTCCTTCGTAAATATGTAAGTGGTCTGAGTTCCAATCGTGATTTGGTGCGCCAATAGCAAACATGTCAGAAGCTACAGATACAGATCTTCCAAATTGATCCGTTTGTCTAAAATCTTCATCGGTATGATCGGCATGTCTTTCTGGCCCAATGTTTTTCTGAATCAAAATATTGTCAGTGGTTAATCCACCACTAACTCCAACGTTAGCACTTTCTGGCTTTATCTTAGCTTTAAATTCAAATGGTAAAAACTCTTCCTGAGCATTTTCTCCACGACCTGTTCTCTCAAAGAAGAACGCAGCGCCAGCACCACCGTACTCACTAACCTTGAGACCAGACAAGAATGGTGCGCCAGAAACTTCCAGCCAATCCCAAACTTTACCGTGAGCAAATCCATTAAACGGTGTACCTACAATTAATTTATTTTTACTAAGATCAATAGAATAACCAAATAGATCACCCGGATATCCAGACATACTATCAATATAATCTAAGTAATCTCTACCAAGAAGTTTTTGTACAGTTGATATGCCGCCCGCTATGTTTTGATCTCTTGGATAGTATATTTGATTTATCTCTACTAATTCACCGTCAACCATTTTAAATCTCGGAATACCAGCTTCATCTTTTTGGGCGTTAGTTAAGGGGCCAAGCCCTTGGAAAATACCGCTAAAGGAAGGATAAACACCGTAGTCACCCTCAATCATATCTATAAATCTTTGACGTTCAGCTTCAATATCTGACCAGTGTGGATTTCTTAGTCTGCGAACTTGACTTGGAGCAAATGAATCTTCATCTGTTCTATAAAGCGTTTGATTGCCCGCAACAGGAGATAACGCTGGATTTCCAAACAGTCTAGTTAGTCCGCCTTCATTTACCTTAGAGTAATATTTTGCTGGACTTCCTGCTTCTGGACTTCTAATTTTTTGTATATATTCAAATTTAGTTCCGGTGTCATAATAATCGGTATCTTCGAGACTAGATTCGTCTGGGTATTCTTCTGGGCTTGGTAGATACAGACTTCTAATGAATTTCTGATTGTCTCCAACGGAATTGTTTCTATAGTGAACGCATCTACCTTGAATGATAGTTGGGTCAGAAACAACAACAATTCTAGACCTTCTCTTGCCAGAAGAGAATGATGAGAAGTTTTCTAATTCTTCAGCAACAACTACTGGGCCGTCTTCAATCAAAGTTTTTGTAGAAACAGAATCGCAATCAATTAGATTTGGAGGTAAGTATCGTTTTCTACTGGAAGAGAATGGCCCAAACTCTCCGGGTATAACACCGCTTCTAGCCGGGATCGTAACAACCTCTTCTCGCTGCTTAAACCCTATAATGACAGTCTCTTCTTTTCTAAACTGTGTAATCTCTGTAATTTTTGGCAGCGGGCAGCCAGATATAGAAACAATTCTAACAGATCTAGGCTCTTCAAATACATCTTCGTCCTCTATCAACTCGTTCTTAGATGCATTGAATGTAACAGTAAGCTCTGTTGCTTTTGGTCCAGCATCAATATCGAAAAACTTCTGACCAACTTGCCCTATATTAGTTTTAGCGAATGAACCCATAGCAAACTCACCGCCCTCTGGAGAATCGCTAGATATAGTCATATTCGTTTCTACATTATCGTCATCGGTTTCAGAAACATAGTTAACAAAAACTCTATATCCAGAGTCAGCCTCTACAGGGAAAGATAGTGAGGAATTAGAACTCATTATAAAGTAAGACTTTTCTATAAATCTAGGTTTAGATACAGTGAGTCCTTCTTCATATTTAATTATTTTGTAATTCTCATTTAATATATTTACAATAGGCACAAACTCAAAATCATTTCTTCTCCCACCATCTGTAGGCGGATCTAAATATGTAGTAAGGTAATTAATATAGGTGTACTCAGGTTTCGAGTTACCAGCTTCCGGCCATTTAAAGCCTTCTGGACAACCACTAACTATTTCGTAGTCATAATTAATTATTTGTGGTGTCTGGTCTGTAGCGGGAAGTGGGACATACTTTCCTATCAAACTTGAAAAAGCAGGTCTCATACTCAAGTTTAGTCTATCGCAAATTTTTGTTACATTTTTAATCGTATCATATGGCTCTGAAATAATATTCGTTCTTCCGCCAAAGTTGTCTTCTTCGTATTCTGTAGGTTGAATGTTGTATGTGATAACAACGGTTCGGTTATCCATTTCTAAAAATCTTTTAAGTGCATCTACACCTTCTTGATCGTATCCGGCTGGATCAGCAATCCATAATACATTAGCGTCACCATAGCTTTCTTCCGTAGTGAAGTTTTCTACAACATTATGACCAAACTTTTTAAACAGCCTGTAAAGGGCAGATCTAGTTTCCTCTAGCTTAAACTCCACTTCAAAGTCACTCATAACATCATCAAAGGATGATCTACCGGTCCATCCACCGATTTGATAAACAGTTCCGGCGTAATCGCAACTGCTCTTGACAATGCTATTGTAAAATGCCATGTTCTTGTCTTCGGGACCAGCGCTATAGTCGCTCCTGAGACTAAGGTTGAGAGCTGTCTCTGGCCTTGTTGAAGCAATCATAATAACCTTAGAATTGACACCCGCATAGAATGGAGACTCTTGACAAACCAATGGGCTGTCTGGCGAAACCTCTTGCTTATCAAATCCATCCCTAAACATAACTGGATCGCCAATCTTACCCTTAGCTTGTAGAATTGGATTTCTAAAGTTAAATGTGGCCGGATTGAAGAAAGTATTTAATGTAAATGAATTATAATTACCGCTTGGTACAGAATTGTCAGAATTTATATTTTCATATATATTAAAAGATAGTTCATCTAAGTGAGTGTCTGACAAGAAGGTTCTTTCTGTAGATCCCTCGGTTATTTTTTTACCAAATATTGGTTCTTCAATAATATTGATATAGCTAGAAGCTGGAACAAACCAAGGTTGATCTGGCGTTCTTTGAGCAACCGTTAAGATAGGTCTTGGGTCTTGGTGTGGAGAGTCTAAGTTTCCGGGCAATGGATATTGGTCGCAAGATCTACTTGGGTTTGGATTGTCAAAATACATAGGCCAGTTAGTCTTATATTCAATCTCTGCGCATCCGTTTGGACCGCAAATCGAACACACAGAATTCCATTGCGCTCTCAAATCACCACCCTGCTTGAGTAATAGCTGTGGCTCTGGGTTTAATGATTTAAGCGGGCCGTCGCAAGGCATTTGAACGCCATTCCCAGCAAATACAGACACTTCATCTTCTCTCAATCTCATCCTAATGTCACCGACACCAAGAGCGTAAATTGAATCCGTACTTATCTCAGACTTGTACTGGTCAAATGTCGTGTGGTTATATTCTGGCTGGAAGGCTTGAATTATATTGTATGAACCTTCATCAGCACATGTTAACAAAGCCTCTTCTGGAGACCTAGCAGCTTCCACAACCATTCTAGAGCCAAGTTTTTCAAGTATGGTATTTACGATGCGCGTTGACTTTCTATAAGTACCATTTTCTTCATATTTAGGATCGTTAGCAACCAAGACTAACGTTCTGTCACCAAGAGCTAGCCAGCTTTTAATTCCGTCTAATATCTCTTCTCCACCAGCTTCAGAGATAATATCTCTTTCTGGTGTTATAATGTATGCAACACCAGCGTCACGAGGTATAACTCTTTCAGAAAACTCCATCTTCCTAAACGATCTAGGTTTAGTTTTTTCTAGAGGTGGGCTTATTCTGTAGTAGTCGTCTAACCTGTCGTAAAGAGCGTCTTCATTGTTTTTATTTAGGGCTTCATCTAGGTTTCCAAACCTTGTAAACTCAACAACTCCGCTGTGTGGGTGAAACTTTCTTGATTCAAACAATCTAACGGCACCAGCGTTTGTCGTTGATGACCACCTATTATTTCCATCGTCAAGATCGGTTACTCCACCATACCACACGTTAAAGTCGTCAAACTCATTGAACGAGTCCGTTGGCGCACCAAACGCGACAATAGAACCATCATCATTTACTGCGCAGCTATAACCAAGTCTAGAGGTTGGAGCAAATTCACTAGCTAGGAAACTCCAAGTTCCAGTATGTGGAATATTTTGATACGTATAGTCATATATTTTCTTATATAATTCTATACCATTGCCACCCCAAAACGCTTTATCGGATCTAATAAAGAATTTATCAGAAGGACTAAGTTCAGCGTAAGTTTGCCTCTGAGCTAATTCAATTCCAGAAACTTCGGCTAATTCATCAAATCTAGCAATATTATCAGCAAAGTCAAGTCTAATATTACTAAGACCATTATAGTCATGGCGTCCGTTTGCTGCCACCAACCATTCTCTAATCTTGCTGTACATTTTTTCATTTTCACTCTCAACCCTTTCAAAAACCTCACAAGGTTTAGATGTGAAAGGAGAGCCAATAGCAATGATGTTTCCATTTTTACTGATATCTACAGCGTGACCAAATCTATCATTGTAGTCTCTTTGGCTGTATTCAATGTTCATTAATTGATCTTCGTCTTGATCGTCACCTCTTGCTATAGTAGAAGGTCTTCTCAAGTATGTTGAAATCTCTTGAACTAAATTGAAGTCATCACCCTCTTTGTCAAAGATGTAAACTTTACCACCAGAAGGAGGAGCTATTTGGAACGTTCCGAGTGCGGGATTGGCGTCAGGACTAAATCCACTAGCTATGTATCTGAGAGCATCATTTTCAATCAGATTTCCCGTAGCTAGAGTCTCATTTAAAAGTCTCTTAGAAGCTACGTTCCATTCCTCTGACACACCTGTTATGGTTTTTACGTAACCAGAAGATGGTAAAAATGTTTCTGGATCAATAGCCCCGCTGTTATAAATATATGACTGATAAAAATTAATAAAGTTCTCAGCCGCAGTCCTCACGTCATCTCCACCTCTTGTAGATTGACTCTCTTCAATAAAGACTCCAAGAATAGGTGGTAGCCCGCTGTGCGGCGTTTCAGATATTCTAAACGTATCAGTAAATAAACTCTGAACGTCTTGGTCAATAGACTCAACAGTAATGGTTGGATCTTCTAACGAGTTACTCAACATATCTATATATGTATGTTTGATAAAATCTTGTTTAAACCATTGTGGCCTTCTCTCGTCATCTATATCTACAGCGTGGTAAATTAATAGTTTAATATCTAACCTTGGGTTAAAATCAAATTCTGGTAAGTTCCATTTTTCTGCAAAATAGGTATAAAGAACGTCATAAGCTTGAGCTTCACTGCCTACACCATTAATTAATTTGTCATTATTAACAAATATGTCAGTAAACACAGCCATACATATTGGTATACCGGAAATATTTAAGTCAGCAAAAGTTCTTGACCAAGCTGCCCCCGGACCGCCCACAACAACGGTTTCTCTTTCGCCACTAGCTGCTAAAGAAACGCTATGACCAAATTCTCTACCTTCTAGTCCAACCTCCCACTGTTGGAATGGTATAGATAATTCAGTTGGCCCACTTGTTGGATATTTAATTGCCGTACCCGGAGTGGAAGATACGTAATCTCTTGTAAAGCCACTAGGGATAGATAGTTTATGTTCTAAGTTCCAACCGGCTTTTTTACCGGCAACATCATCCCCTCTTCTGTACAAGAAAACAGCACCGCCACTTGGTATAAGATCGTCGTACTCATCATACACGGTTAAACCGGGAGCGCCAATCGCCATTAAGTTTTCCGAAACAGAAATTGACTTGCCGTAATTAGCGGCTTCATTTCTACTATCATCTTCTAGGATTTGATTGCTGTCAAGATCGCTAATTAACTTTATACCACTAAAGTTTATCTCTTGGTCGCAATCTTCTGTACAGCAACCGTCTGGGTCATAATCTGGACCACATAAGCCATACTCCCACTCCTCCCAATCTCTAGGAACGGGAACGCCGTCTGTATCACCCGTTTGTATTTCCATCGTGGCGTAATAAGATTCATTTGGAATAAGTCCGCCATACTTTCTTATCTCGTAATAATTTCCAGAATAGCTTCCGGGCTGTTCGTCAAAAGCTTTTTGAACATCAAGATTAGTGTATGTATTATAAGCTCTAAATATTCCACCATTCGTACACACTGGTGGACTCCAGTTTATGTCGTCAGTAACCAGTGCTGCATCAATTGCTTTTCTTGAACTATTGCTATCACAGGCGCCGAATCCCACAGTATTAACACCTCTTATTTCATTGTCAAGACTTAGTTTAGAATAACGATTATCTCTAGCTTCAATACCAACTCCAACGTCATAACCATCCCAGTTAAACGAGCTTCCAGCGCCTCCGTGAATGTTATAAACCATCAACTCTAAGGAGCCATCAGTTTGACCATTATCGCGTTGAGGCCCCTGAATAAACAGCGACATATCGCTTTCTGTGCTAAGAACTTGATACCCACTTATACTTAGGGGTAGCGAACCAGTTCTATATAAACTAGATAGATTTTCTTTACCTATTGTGAACAATGGGATAGAGTCAATCACAGACCCCTCACCTCCACCAATTCCACCAACATGATCGTTAAACGCAACCATTTTTAGAGCTGGAGACCTAGCTGCGTTCCAAAAATCATGTGAATCTCCAAATACGTCAAATGAGCTGACCGGCAAACCTTGAGATTCAGATGTAAACAATGATAGCTCTAAGCTATTAGTGATAATATTGGGTGTTTCGCCGTTGAATAAAGACATTGACAATCCGGGAGATCCACCTCCACCTCCACCAGCGCCACCATTGTTAGAATCGTTAGAGTTGTCTGAGCTAATTCTATTAAAACCATGAGTAAATAATTCAAAGAAACCACTTGAAGCAACTGGTTCCACGCCCTCTACAAACAGGTTTAAGTCTTGATTAATATCTGTAATATTGGCAAGATATAAATCTAAGGTTCCAGAGCTATCACCCGTCTTTCCGGTTACAAACAACTGTAACTCAGAATTATCAACAAACGGCTGTTCACCACTTGTAAAGAGCGTGAACTCAGGCCCTCTGACAACACCAGAAACGCCCGTAGTCATATGTAAGCTCAAGGCTTCTAGCTCGATTCCAACGACACCCTCTGTGGTCAATTCTAAAGTACCGCTTTTCGGAATTGCGTTTATTAGAGCTTCTTCTGTTCTAACATGAGCTGTATGTATTTGTATTTTTGAAACAAAACCATCAGAAGATGGATAAACAAGGTCATACTGTAAAAACATATCGTCTATGTCATCAGAGAACAACCTTTCTCTAAAATCCTTAACTCTTTGTTCGGCGGGGAAAAACGCCCATTGCTCTGAATCATCACATAGATCATTATAATTAAATGTACTCTCTACTTTAATGATAGAGCTAGGTGTTGGCTCAAGGTAATGTATGCTTCTGTTTAGTAGTCCATAGTTTTCTGGCCCCCAATATGGCACTTGACTTTTTGTATAGAGACTAACAATAAGTTTAGGGCCACTCGTGCATCTGTCCCAATTTACGTCTCCACTTGTTTCGTGCTGTAAAATTGTGTCTACAACCAAGGCTCTTTCTGAAAAATCATAGCCTACAGGAAGGCTTTTAGTGACCCTTGGTCGAACTGAATAAAACCTTTCACTAGTGTCTGTCAGGTGGAATCTTAAAAAATCATTTTCTATTTGCGAGTGATAAGAAACACCACTGTCAATATTACTTGGGAGTTCAAGATTGGTTCTATTAATATACGGAACGCCATCATGCTCCAGACGGAAGCAGATTAAGTCTCTATTTGTTCTCTTTGTTAAAGTGTCAAAATCTGCGTTAAACATCGGGTTCGTAAACGCGCCAATGTGCCAGTCGTGATAACTGTCTTCGTTTACGTAATCCCATAATTTATATCTATCATTTGTATGAGGCTCTTCAGGATCAAAGAACTTCATTCTTAGGTTATCAAAAAATTCTTCTGCTGACAATTCTCTGAGATTTCTATCAGGATTAGATTCAACAATATTAGCGCCACTCCCGATTAGTGGTTCAGAGTAGCCAAACTCACTAACAAGCATTGGTAGACCATTGTTAGCAGCTTGATTGTCACTACCTAAAACCAGCTCAATATTACTTTCTGATATATTTACAGAGCTACTAGTCGCTCTCAGGTGAGTGAACTGACCTTTATGTAATTCATTGTCAGTATATAATCTAACCTTTTGATCTCCCTTATCATTATAAGTTACCAATATCGGTAGAGGGTATTGATAGTCATCGTAAGATAGTGAGTCAGATACTGTCTCTGAATTTATATCTATATCTAATGTTAATTTTCCATTTTTAAATGATAGTCTTATTGGCGCCATACTGCCAGATAATAGATTAAATATTGACGCATTGTTGAATGTTGCGTTTGCGTCTGGAATAATTCTAGCAAATATAGCAATACCGCTACCAACGTCTACGTTTAAGACTTTTAACGCTTGATTATCTTTAATTCTAATAAGGTTGTCATAACCATCAAATATTTGACCATACAGCGGATTTGACTCAAAGTTTAAGACGCCATTTGAAAGAGCCGTCCAGTCAGCAGTTTGGTAATCACTAGAGTATCCGGGTAGAGAAGTTTGAAAAATAGAGTTGTCCGTAAATCTTAAACCAATATTTTTAAAATGCTCTGGTGTCGTGGCAACTCCGTTTTCATCAAATACAGCATTAATAACATCGAAATGTCCAATGTATTTTGATGTAATTACACTACCATCAATATTATCAAAATTAAAATATCCGTTAGTTAATGGCGTGTCTAGCTGTGGGTTTTCAAAACCAAATCCAAATTGATTTACGTCAAATGGGCCATACGTCAACCCTTTCATCCCGCGCCATCTTCTTGAATAATTTGTTTTTAATGTATCAGGCGATCTAAATTGATGAGGCACACCTGATATCGTAGATAATGGAGCGTAGCCAGAACCCGCATTTAGGTAATCGTCTCCTGCGGACATGTACGTTGGAGAGAAACCTATCGCTTCATCCCCATCGTTAGCAATCCCTACCGAACCGCCAAGAATAGAAGCCTTGAGTGCATCTTGTGGTTTGTATCTAACAGATAAATGAATATCCGATATGGCAGCGCCACTAGGTAATGGGAATATATCTAAGTAGAGATTTTCTAGATAAGGACTCCAGTTATAATCCTTATACTGACCAAGCTCATCTTCTTTCCCAAATATTTTAAGTGGTATAGTGTATGTTTGAAATTCTTCGCTGTCAACAAGTGGGCAATCTGTTAATTCATAATGATCGCCACTAATCTGCGTTTCGTAGTAAGAAAATCTATCGGAAATAGCTTCTCCGTCTATGCCAAGATCATCTATCCTAGCAAAGCCAGAATGAATTGGAGCTATGAAATAATCCGTGCCGGATGGGTTCTGTAAAAATCCATCTACACCACTTGTAACATTGAGTAGACAGTCATCACTGTAGCCAACGATGTCTAAGAAATAATCTCTAGCGTTTGGTAATTTTTTAGCTGTAACAGAAAGGCTAACTGACTCTATACCGTAGAATATGTTATCATAGTAATTTAAGCTATTGTTTCTCTCTGTGTCAAAAGCACCACCGGTTGGGCAATTTTCTGTGTATCCATAAAGTTTATCAAAAGCTAAATTAAACGCACCGGGAGTCACTTCGTTTACAAGACTTCTACCTGCGCCAAATTTAAGTATTAATTTTCCAGAATCATTTATTACATCATGAGTGGTAATGTATGTGCGATTATCGTTATCTGTTATGTAAGATATTAGCTCTTTATTATCACAAGTGTCTAGGTTAGAATACAGTCCATCTTGGTCTGTCCACAGTAGATTTCCAGAAGCTGGGAATATGTTTGTGTTAAAACCTTGTTGTGGTAAAAATACTGGATTTATTCTTCTTTCAAGTCTTTTACCCTTTTCTGGGTTCATGACAACTAACGGCAGATAAAACTCGCGACTAGGACCAACACCGCCACTGTTCCATATTTCAATTGTAGATATTCTAACATTATTTATTGGGAAATTGATTGAATCACGAGGGTTCTTAACGTTGTCTGTAAACGCAGGTGAGAAACGGTCAACAAACGAGTCTCCGAAAAACCTACCGCTAACAGTTATAGATATGGTATAATCAGAACCTCTTTTCATATCCGGGTGACTAGATTGCCACTCGTTCAGCTCGTCAATGCTACTTCTCTTAGGTTTGATTGAGAAAGTGGTAAAGTTCTTATCCTTGTTGTCGCCCTGTAGGTCGCTAGCATCACCAGTAAAAACCAAATCCTCATACTCAATAATTAACTTGCCGTCTGGATCTTCAAGTTTTGAGAAAATAGTATACTCTGGGATAGCAAAAGTTTTTTCATTATCTAGAGGCGCAGACATTCTCAAAAGAAGTCTAGAATCTTTAGGTGTAATATTTAATTGGCTAATGTGGGCTTTATATGTAAATTGACCATCGTTTGTGTCTGTCTTGGGTGTGATATAGCTTTCTAGGTCATCTGATATTAATTCAGAATATGAATTATTAGTGGTGTAATCACCTATAAATATACCTTCTTCAACGTAGGTATATAAATTAACTTCAGAGTCATCTGAGGCTATAAAATCAGAAAATATAAGATCTCCAGTGGGATATAATTTTTCAACACCGGAGTAATTTAATTTATTAAAGTAGTCAGGGAAATCCCCACTAAATTTATCTGCTAGTATTGTATTTATTTTAGCAGAAGTTTCTACAGATTGACTTACGCTATAGTCTGCCGTTAGACCCTCTTCTATTTCAGAGGAAGCCTCTATCAAAGTTATTAGAGAGGTCATGTCCGCAGATAGAGGTGTCTCTATACTGGATGAAGCTCCAATGGTTGCGCTGTGGATAAACGGATCAAGACTCATTAATCCAATTATCTTGCTTTGAGAGCTTTCAACGACAGCCAAAAAGTTAGCTGGGTCTGAAGTAAGTATTGAACTTATTCTTCCAGAAGAACGCACGCTTGCGCTTCGCCCTACTAAACAATGACATTCCACATGATGAGCGTTAGACATTCCCGTTTTCCTATGCAGTACCTAATACCGAAGTATTTCCAGATTTTATTTCACCGTTTTGACTAAGTGCTAGACCTCTAGTTGCCTTTGCTGATTCTTCCAAAACAACTTTTCTAATTTCTTCATTAAGATTAGACAAGAAGCTAGTTCCATTAAAGTTAACATTAACATTAGCCGTCTCTAGCTTGACGCTAATATTTAATCCAGCGAGTTTATCAACTGCCTCTGAGAACTTATCAAATACAGGCGCTAGATCTGGCATTGTAGGCATATCACCCCTTCTGCCAAATACTCCACCTCCCCTATTCATGGTTGGAACTCCAGCGGAGTTTGTTGAGCCATTTCCACCCCCGCCGTTCATAGCTCTTAGGACTTGGAGGTTATTACCTCTTTGAACAGCAGCTCTATTAACTACGAATTCACCGGGTGTCAACATGGCAGGAACAGTATCAGTACCTCTTGGTATGAACATCCCCCTGCTCGCGTAAACTGGCCCACCCTTGCTGTACAAGCCTAATTGAGCTTGATTTTGCTGGACAGACTGCTGCATTTCATTAAATTTAGCGTCTTGTGTATTTATTATAACTTGTTTAGCTTGGACGTTCATCTTTTCCATGTCTGCCATTTGACCGCCCAACTCACCTTGTAGTTGAGACAATTCACGACCCTCTGCCTTTATTCTTTCTTCTTCAGATGTGGTGCCACTAAAAATGGAAGAAGCTCTATCGCCAAGACCTAAAGCCCCAAAGGTCAATTGCGAAGCGCGTTTATTTTCAGCGTCACTAAGACCTGTTCCTTGTAAGCTCTGTAAACCAGCACCCAGAGAACTTGCGCTAAACAAACTTGCAGCAGCGGCATTTCCAGATCTAAGAGCAGATCCAGCGGCAGCAGCGGAAGACTTATCAAAGAACTCTTCTATATTTCCACCCAGTAAAGAATCCAGTGCGTCTTTCTCTGCCTTGTTTTTCTTTTGTATAAGCTCTAATTCTTGTTTTCTTTGTTCTATTCCTCGTTTAGTAATTTCTATGAGTTCTTCGTTAGCTTTTTGTAGTTCAGGTCTTCTGTCCGTCTCTACTCCAGCTCTATCAGCAAAAGCTCCTCTTCTTCCACCACTACCTTCAACAGCTGCGTTTTGAGCTTGTTGCTGTCCGCTAAATTTATTAAATACCTCCGCGCTTGCTCTTCGTATATCTTCAGCGCTACCCGTTGTCAGACCGCTAATTCCAGCGTCTTGAAGGGTTAAATTGGTCTGTTGTCTTCTTGCTTCAAACTCTTTTTCAGGTGTGAATTTAGCACCACCAAAGAATTCTAAGTTTTTAGCGGCATCAATTTGTACGTCTATGGCTTTTTTCTGAACATCAATTAATCTTAATTCTGCCTCTCTTCTTGCTTGAGTAGCTTTGATGAGTTGCGCATTAGCCTTAGCCATTTCTTCGCTAGGACCAATGATCTGCTTTTGAATTTCCTCCCCAAGAGGACCAAAGGCCCTTTCTAGAATTGGACTAGCGTCACCAGTGTTGTAAAATTGTTCAATTTCTTCTTGGGTTAAATCGCCAATATTATTAAAGGCACTTGTTAACCTAGCTTTCATTGGGCTGTCGTCTGGAATAGTATCAAGCAATGCTGCTTTAAAGTCACCCTGAACGGCTGACAAAGTTTTATCATTAGATAGATCTTTACCAGTTAAGCCGGTTTTTAGAGAATTTAGTGCGGCGTTTGCATTTTTCTGAGCTTGATTGAATCCAGAAAGAGTTCCCTCAATTCCTGCTATTTGATCCTTGGTTGCTCCAAACGCAGCAAAGGAGTCTGAAACTTCAGATATAGCAGCGTTCAAGTCTGCGCTATTAATCGTGGCTCCAGCGCCAGATATAGAAGCTGCCAATGTGTTGGTAGCTACAGCTAAAGAATTATAGCCAGTTTCAGCTGTAGCGGCTATGCTATTAAGGCTATTATTAAATGTAGATATTCCAGAGACTACATCTTTAAGTCCAAAATTCAAAGATTTCAAAAATTCAGCATTTTCTTTAGCTGCGACAGCCATGTTCTTAACTTGAGTTTCAAATTCTTCTTTAAGTTTAGGATTTACTTCTAAAGCGGCTCGAACTTGGGCTTCTGCTTCTGGACCCATACCTTTTAATACTTCATCGAGTATTGCAGAAGGATCTTGTTCAGCAAGGTTAGAACCAAAAGCGGCAGCTGTACCCGTTACGCTTTTAGCAAGACTGCCAAACGCCTTTTTAAATTGTGGATCGTTAAGCTGTTCAGCTAATTTTTTGTTATTTTCCTCTTTAGCTTTCTTTTCGGCTTCAGTCGCCTCTTTTAAGGCTTTTTCAGTTCTTACAGAAGCGCTATCCCAGAGTCCAATGTAAGCACCAATGCTATCACCAATTTCAGTTGGACCTGTAACCTCTTGACCCGAAATAGCCTGTGCAGCCATTATGCCCGCCCCAACATAGCTAGTAGATAGCCCAAGGGCGGTTGCGGCGGCGTTCCCTTCACCAGCTCTACTAACGTTTTGTTCATTTTCCATAGCGACAGTTTCAAGTCTTACTTGATTAGCTGCTTGTACAGCTCCAAAGCCCTTGGTTAAATTGCCAGTCTTAAATGCATCTTCAATTGACTGTTCACCACTTTCTACTTTTTTAAGCTCTTCGCTAGCAGACTTAGCGGATTCAGCTAATTGTTTAGTCTCTCTATTTAATGCCGCGTCTAGCTTTGCCCTTTGAGCGACCATTGCCGTTGAGTCAGCACCAAACAATGTGAGAATATTATCTCTAAACCAATTAAGTGCTGGCTCAAGCATCTCCATAGAAAGAACTATTTTGGTAACAATGCCAGCAAGCGTTCCAACAACAGTACCCAAAACACCCCCCAAAGCGCCTCCAAGAGCAGTACCAAGAGGTCCACCAATTGAACCTAAAACGCCTCCAATTAAAGTTCCAATACCGGCACTAACTGCGCCAACTCCCGCCGCTGCCTTGTTAGCCAACCCAGCGTTCGCACTCTTAACAGCAGTCGATCCGGCTTCTTCTACATTTCCTTCTTCTACAGCTTTCTTGGCTTTTTCGTGAACACCCGTGTAGGCATCTATCATTTTTGCGGCAGCAAAAGTAGCAACAGCAGCCGCCGCCATAGCTCCCCCAACTTTACCTAGCGGAAGAGATGACAACAAGAAACCAAATGTCGATACAGTCATAATGGTTTCACCAAGTGCATTTTGCACACCGCCAAATCCATCCGTTGCACCTTCAACCTCTGGTATCATTGCTGCCATGCTTGTGGCAGCCATCATTAAGCCCATTCCCATGCCGCTATCCATACCACCCATGCCGCCAGTTCTAGGAGCTTTGGGAAGCTTGGGTTGTTTTTTAAGAGCAGAATCCAATCTAGGGCTAATTGGTACACCGCCCAACATTTGCGGCGTACCTCGACCAAGATTTTTAAGATTAGCTCCAGCTTGCTTAACAGAAGTTCCAAGCTCTTTTAGCTTGCCCATCAACCCGCCAGCACCTTGTTTTCCTAAATTAAGAAGATCTTTACCAGTTTGTTTAAGACCTTTATCAAATTGTCCCTGTATGGTCGCATCAGCCCTTTTAATAGCATTTGTAAATTTAATTTCTGCTCTTTGAAGTTGAACTTTAAATGTTTTGCTCTTATAGCTCGCTTGGGTATTTTGATTGGTCGCATTAGAAGCAGCATTTATATTTTTAACGAGATTTTGAACGGCAGGACTTGCTTGAGCTGCTGATTTAGCGGTTATCGGAGCTAATTGACCGCCACCAGCAGAGACGCTGGCGGCACCAGATATCATAGCAGAAGCCGAAGGAGGCTTAAAACCGAGAGAAGGAGAAACTGTACGTGAAGCCTTATCAGCAGTAGTTTTCTCTTTAGTTACTACGGTGGCTTCTTTTTCTGATTGAGTCCTTTGTTTAGCTTGCTTATCTAATTTTTCTAATTCCCTATCAACTTTTACGAGTTCTTTTTCCAGCTCGTTAAAGCGTTGTATAGCGTTAGCTATTTGTCTATCACTTTGAGGGGCGCCTGACGCAGTTTTACCTGTGTCAATTATATTTTTGATTTTAGATTGCCCCGCAACAATCCGATCTCGCCTTGTTTGCAAGTTGGCTCGACCGCCATCTTCAAAATATTGAACTCCACCTACAGGACCACCCTTATTAAATCCCTGAACACCCTTGGTGTTCATACGACTAAGGTTAGAATATCCAATGCTTTGTGCGGCTTTCTTGTTAAACACAAACTCACCGGGAGTTAACATGGCTGGAACGGTATCGGAACCGGAGATACCACCGCCGGAAGCTAATTTAAGTGGGCTTCGTCTGTTACGTAGTGAAGCAATTCTTTCTTGCTGTTTTGCTCCAGTGTCTCCAAACCCTCTACCCTTTAAAGCCCCTACACCCAGCGCTTCTAATTGGGGTATCATATCAAGATAAGCTCGCTGGAAATCGGCTCTTGCTTCCGCAATATTATAATTCTCCACTTTCTTTGCGATGCTAGAAACATTACCCTCACTAAAATAAGATTTTGCCTCTGTTGGCCTACTTGCTACTTTACTGAGGCCAAACTTTTTAGCTATTGTAGCTCCAAGTCCAGCATTAAAATCAAATGGAGCATTAGCCGCATCTCCATCCTTTTCACTATAAGGAGATCCAGCAAAACCAAGAATGGCTTCAAATATGTTACCACTAACCTGATCTATATTTGCGCTCTTTAAAGCTTTAGCGACCTCAACTGGGGTGGTCATACCCAATGTTCCGCCAAGTTTATTTGCGCCCTCTCGAATTGTAGCTTCAACACCACCTAAAACGACATCCTCTAAAGCTTCAGCCTCTGATTTAGGTAAAGAGCCAGTACTTAACTCAAATGTATTTTTCTTAGAGTATTTGTTAGCAATTTGTCCTAATAATTGTTTAAGACCGTTACCAGCTTCGCTAAACCCGCTTTTATTAAGTTTAACCTTTAGAAATCCTAATTCTTTAGTTTTAGATAATTCAGTTGCTATTCGACCCGAATCGTTTGTTCCCTTGGCTACAGTTTTAGCACCAAAAGGTCTCAAAAAAGCAGCACCGTAGGTGTCTGGATCACCTTCTTGTAAAAATTCCTTTTCTATTATTTTAATAGCTCTTTTGTCGCCATCTTTAGCCGTAGTTCCAGCCGCAGTTGACATTTGTCCAGTTTTCTGAAGGTTGACTAACTCCCGTCTGACACCGGGAGTTGCCCTTCCGCCGGGATTAAGATATTGAACACCATCAATTTTACCACCGGCTGCATAGCCATTCTGATTCATCGCCGCAAGAGTGCCAGTCCCTAATTTACTAACACTACTTTTACGAATAACAAATTCACCCGGAGTAAGCATAGCTGGAACCGTATCGCGATTTCCAGTCCCCGGAACCATACCGCCACTAGCAAATCCTTGCGGTGCGCCTCTAAGACCAGCACCAATACCTCTAGCAAAACCAGCAGCACCTCTAGCGAATTTAATTGCACCAAAAGCGGCTAACAGAGGGATAACTGGCTTTAAGGCTTCAGCAACTTTAATAAGCGCACTAGCAAGCTCAAGAGATGTTTTAACCATAAGTTGGAAGCTAGTTGTCTGTGTTAGACCTCTAACTAAGGCTAAAAACTCTTCCTTAACTTTTGCTATTTGAACAGCTAATGCGGCTTGAGCTTGTGCCGCATCTTTATCTAGACTGTTGCCGCCCTCAATAGCAGCCTGTCTAGCTCTTTCTGCTGTTTCAAATTGCTGCAAAAGCGGAATAACCTTACCAATCTGACGGAATCCACCAAGCTCTTCAGCAATCTGAACAAACCTAATATCACCTTCGCCAAGTCCAGATAAAGCAGCGCTAAGTTGCTTAATGGCTTCGTATGGCCCAACAAATCTACCATTTAAATCTGTAAGCTGGACCCCAAATTGTTTAAGAAAATCTATAGTCTCAGGTCTTTGTATTCTGGTAAAGATAGTTCTAAGACCAGTAGCAATACTCTCAGCACTTTCACGAGTGGTAGCACGAACACTTGTGAATAATGCTATAAGTTCTTCTAGTTCACCACCGGCAGCTTTAAAGACACCACCAGTACGACGAACGGCACTAATCAAGTCACCAGATTCAACGGCAAATTGACCAGCAACCGCATTAATAGCACCGAGTTGCCTTTCGAGCGCACCGACCCCTTCTCCAAACTGAGCTAAAATAGCAACAGCACCTTCAGCGGTTTGGGTGATATCATCAAAAGTCGGAGCTAGTTCTGTTTTAGCAAGGGCTTTAAGAGCAACCTCCAGATCTCCAGCCTGAATACCAGCTTGAGATAAAATTCTACCTACAGACAATACAGACTTGCTAGAGACACCAAGAGATGTAGAAAGCTCAGTAATGATATTTTCAAGACCCTTTAATTGGGCCATAGTTTTCCCAGTAACCTGAGAAATCTTAATCATTTCCCTTTCAAAATCAATAGCCTCTTTAGTAGCATTTGCCAAGCTATTTGTAAACAGACTAACAGCTCTGGTTGCTATGGTAAAAGCACCAAACCTACGTATAGACGCACCAAAAGCCTTACCCATTCTATCAGCAGCAGTTGCTGCTTGCTGAGTAGCTTGATTTAAATTGTTAACCTGTCTAGAAGCTTGTCTGCCGCCAGTTAAATTGATCGGTACATTGACGCCTTGAAGCTGCTGATTTATCTGGTTTACAACTTGTGGGCCATTGGTAGGTGCCTGTAGCTGTATCTGTGCCGTTAAAACAAATCGTGAAGCCATGATTTCCCTTAGTTAATAATGACCACACTATCCAGTTTAACTATCCGTAATTGTCTTTGGTTTTGTAGTCTTAGGTGTAGATTTTTTACTAGCAGGTCTAAGGTCATTCTCGTAGCTAACCTTTGGAGCCGGTAATTCTACCTCTTCTTTTGTAGCAATAACGTTAAAGTCTTCGTCTACATAATTGCCATCAAAATCAATCAAGGCCAATGTTTTTTCGTTAGCCAAATTCTGGCTAATCAAAAATTCATTTTCTGGCAACGATGCTTCAAATGAGTCTGTCAAATTATACAACAGCTGACCTAAAGCTGAAGCTGCTATAAAAGCGGTGTCTGTAGAATCATTGTTGTATTCATCTACGCTATTATACACCTTTTTATCTTCATCTTTATAAAATGTACAACAAGTAACAAGAAAATCAAAACGAGCATTATCTGCTAGAGATTCTGTAGTGTTAGACTCTAGTTCAATTTTTTCAGATATCAGTTCTCTATATTTTGTACGTTTAATTCTAAGTTGGATAGCAGTATTCCTAGCTTCAGAAAGTTTAACCTTTTTTTTGCCGGGTCTAAGTAGTGTATCTTGTAATTCTGCAATTTCTTTTTCTAGTTTCTTCTTATCATCTTCTTTTTGTTTATCCCAGATACCCCTTTCTTCTAGATAGCGATTAAGCTGGACTTTCGACATAATGTCTGGGTCTGACTTAAATTTGCTCCAACTTTTAACTCTAACTTTTTCAGCTCTAGTTAATTCGCCGTTAGTCGGTTTTCTAACATAAATTTCAACCTTTTCGCCGCCCTCGTTAATAATTTCTCTTTCTAGTCTTTTCATTCTTTTTCCTCCGAGTTGTTTTCCTTTATTGGAATATTAATAGAATATCTTAACCATTTAATATCGTACTGATTTAACTCAGCGTCCACATTCCTCGCCTGTGTATTTCCCTTGTCTAAAATTTCCGATCTCAATTTTTGATATAGGTCATACATCATTTTTTGTTGTTCTGACATTTCTCCGTTTGAGTCCCATAAAAATCCAAGATTCTCCTCTATAGAACTCAGGGCGCCAATCATAGTTGTTTGTATTTTCTTTTTAAGTATCTTGCTTAGCCTGTCTTTTGAGTCAGATTTATATTTATTTTCTCTTATTGATTTATATTCAACTTGATTTTTTATCAAGTCATCAAAATTTTCCATTGTTATCTCCTAAACTTGCTTTTGAATTTATCGTCAGACAGGTTGTTAATCCTCATTTTTTGGTCAGCAAAATCTAAATCTACAGCAGAGCCTTTTTGTTTTAAAACATCTTTTCTTTCTTTTTTTATCATCTTTGCGTTGACAGAATTTAACTCGTCAACGTTTTTAGCGTCAGTTTCGTTATCAGCAAAAAGCAATATTTCTTGAGAATTTTTAATTTTATCATTAGTAATAGATGCTTCAACTTGGTCAACAATCCTTTCTTTGTCTTGTTTTCTTTTTTGCTCCACAAACCAGCCGTCTAAAGCGTCATCGTCTTCTATAATTTTATCAGATGGGCAGTCCATAGACTCTTGGATGTTGTCATACATTCTAGACCAAACAAGTAAGTTCTTTTGGTCCATTGAAAGTTCTCTATCCTTATTGCTGAATAGGTTGTAAGTACCCGTTTCTCTGAGCGCCCAAATTGACCTCCAAGGGTCGTTTCTGGCTAACTCTCTAGATTCAGCCTCATTTAATACTAATGAGTAATATTTATTTAATAGCGTATTTGAATTAACGGACTCTAGATCGAGCTGTTCAGTTCCAACAAAACTACACCTGCCAAGCAAAAACAAGCTTCTGTCTAACTGGGCGATCCCCTCGCATGTATTTGCTTGATATATGTTTTTCTTTGAGGCTAGTGAGGTTAGCGCAGACTCTGCCGCCCTTAAATAAGCCCTTGCGCTTTCTCTTAACCTCGCATTATTAAATTTTTTATATATGTTTACCTTTAAATTCTTCATTTCCTCTTTATAAGTTTCTATGTCTTTATCTTCTTGATAAGACCAAAGATCATTTTCAATCATCCACTCAAAACAATCCTCCTCCGTCATTATATCATCATTTAATGCTTCGTAATATGACTTTTGGTAAACATCACATGCTTCAAGTTCGTCTTCAATAGTTGGAGTATAAATTTTTATAGTAAACCCAGACATTGGAATTCTATATACACCAGATCTTATCCTAAAAACCAAAAGCTCCCGCTCAGAAAAGTCCATGCAGAACCTCATCACGGGAGTTTTCGTTGTTCATATTAATTTCCTTTTATAGTCCTAAAGGCAAAATTAAATATCGACGCCTGATTTATAAGAGCCTGCACCTGCGAGTAAGCTTTCGTGCTGTCTAATTTCAAACACGTTAAAATTGGTGTAACTGTAGGTACAGGAAGCGTTTCCTCCACCAGCATCACCTCCACCGTAAGAAACACTTGAGAGTCTGTTTCTTGTTCCCAAGTCAAACACAACACCTCCACGAAGAACCAATTTAATTGTTTCGTCAGGGGTATTTTCACCTGAGTTAACGGTTAGATCTAGGTTTGGATCACCTTGCTCAAGCGCGTTAACGAAGTCGCCCTCTGCGGTAATAGCTTCAATTTCACAAGAAACTTCAACCGGGAAGTTTGCAGTTCTAGCGTATGGATTTTTTCTACCAAGCTCAAGAACATCTTCACGGCCAAGGTCGGTATTACATGAAAAACTTTGTAGGTGAACTCTGGGGTATCCACCTAGAGGGTCTGAAATGTCAGTTGCCCAAGCGTTGCCAGCACCAGCTCCGCTAACACCGCGAATAGATCTTGGTAGAGTACAAAGTTGAATCAAAACATCTTCGCGTCTTTGAACGCCACCGCTAGCCAAAACAGTTACACCAATATTTCCAGAGGTTCTAGCTTTAGGTTCATCAAGACCGTCGAAGTCCGTCAAAGGATAATTACTATTACCTGAAGTTAAGGCCATCTCGTCATATGGTTTAATACCATCTTCTGGCGAACTAAGCGAACTGTGTAGCCACTGCTTGTTGTTTCCAACAAATGTCACGCTCTCTGTTACAGGTCCGTCTACAGGAACTGAGTAGCTAATGGAGTTGATAAACATACCAGATAGATAAACTTCAGTCGCCTGTTTTTCGTTAGTGTTAGAACTAGCGCCCTCGGCTCCAGCAACGCCAACGCTATTACCAGCGTCTTCTTCGTATATGCCAAGTCTAACGTCACAGCGTTTTTTAGATCTAGGTAAGAATTTATTCGTAGCGGTCGTAAGGATTTCGGGGTCTTCATCAGTTGCAGCGCCATTAGTCGCCATGTGATAAAGTAGTGGATATCCATCAACAACCTTTTCCATCGTCACTTCAACGTCTGGAATACCTTCTACGTTTTCGTAAATTTCTAGTTGACCAAGTTCAAAAACTTGTTCTAGGTTAAAGTTTGTGGTAATACCAATACTTTGAACGCCGTGAGCCATGTGAGCCTTGGTGTATTGTTCGGGAGCAGTACCCCTTGGCGCAATAGCGACAGCCTGAGTTGCGTAAAATACTCTATCGTTTGATAAATTTGTTGTAGCCATTCTTAATATCTCTCCTGATCGGTGGATTAAGTTATATTAAATTATACACTAAATAAGTTAAATATTTGTTTTTATTCCCTCTGTAGTCATTCTAACAATGCCTCCGTAAATATTTGAATTCACGGAGATCATGTCTTGAACTGACGTATTGGTTAGTCGTAAATTTCCTCCATAGTAATCCTCCGACAAGACAATTTGTGGATACTCCATAGCGCCAGAAACTGGAGCGCCCCTATAATCTAAAGAGTAGTTGCCATCTTCATGTATAGCGTTGGTGCTAAACAAATGGATCACCTTGTCATTTTGTAGTGAAACTATGTCAACGAGTTTATTTCTGGTGATTTCATCTTCAGCAATACAGTGAAAAATAACATCAGTATAAACCCACTGACCTCCACCAAGTTGGTATCCTTTAAATTTCCTAGTTGGAACTAGCTCAATAGCGATAGCTGGCAGTTGCAATGTAGACTCTGCCGGTATTTCAACATCAGCATTTTTATTATTAATAAAATTAACGCTTGGCTGATTAGAGTTTTGTTGAATTTGCCTTATCCAAGGTAAATTACAAGCATAGGTTACATTTATCCACCTATAACTATACTCAGCTTGAACTTTTGACCCAGTTGGTATTGGGTTTTCAAAAATAACTCTTCCGTTGTAGTAATCAACATAGTGGGCGTATTCTCCGACTGTTGCGTGTGGATAAAAAACATCATCTACATAAACACCGTTTATACCCGGATAGCCACCATTGTTGTAGGTCGTTGGGGCTGGAGAATAATTTACACCAGTTTGCCAAACCCAATTACCTCTAAAACCTTCCCAAGCCTGCCCAGTGCTAAACCTTGGTTCATCTATATGTCTAAGTCTACTGTAGTCCTCTCCGTTGGGCGCTTGTTCATTTAACGATACGTTAAAATAATTTCCCTTCTCTAAGAGCGCCCAGTCAAAAAATTCTACCAAACCATCTAAAATATCGTTGTTCAGGGTGTATTGAAATACGCTGGAGAAACCTTTAAGCTTGGTACTCATCTGAACACCTCTTTAGATATAATATTAATTATTTCTCGTTGTTTTCCCACGAAAGCTCTGCTAACAAAATTATCAGATATAGTCCCTGAAAATTGCGGTGGAACCCTGAATGAACCACCTCCAACCATGCTACCAACGCCGGATCTACCAGTCCCAGAAGCATCGTATTGATAACCAGCCACCACGACAGAATCGCCAGCAGTTAATAACCAATTAAGCCAGTGTAAATCAGAACCATTCTCTGTTATAACGTGACCGCTCTGTAGGCCAAGTAGGTTTTGAAAACTTTCTGGCTGAACGTTGAATGTAATACCGCCTTTAAAATTCTTATCTATTCTTGTAAAATCAATCTTTATTGAATTAGCAACAGAATTAGCTATAGTTTGAACGATTGCGTCGGCGTTGCTGTTTATTCCAAATACCGAATTTAAACTATAGGGTACAGAAGAGGCTTTTAAGCTTTCCATTTCCGGTTGCACTGAAACCCAATAAGCAATATTTGTCTTTAATCTTTTTGTAGCTCTATCTCTGTTTTTATCTAAAAGAGAGTTTAATTCTATAATAAGCCCCTTCTTTATGTCTTTTTCTATTTTAGGAAACGGGTCTGTTAATTTTAATGTTATCATACCCTCTCCCAAAAACAGCCATAGTACCTAGTCAAGCCAATACCCATAGGAAATGGTTCGCCCATAGTTTGAAATCTTGACTCTTTGCTTTCTTTAATGCCCTTGTGAACAATTAGCTCTTTTGCTTTTTGAAACTTAGGTAGATCGGTAGCAAAAAATATAGTTTGTATACCGTTATCTGGAGTAACGATATTGCCACCAACTTTTACCCAGTCCCTCCTGTTCCAATATACTTTTATTTTAATGTCTTCAGTCTTCTCTACTTCTTTGATCGTCTTATTATTTCTTTTATAATTTCCGTTAGGTCTTCTATGTGGATTAATAGATCTATTGTCAGGTATATTATCATATGTATTATCAATAACCTCTATTTGTTCGATGTATACCAATTGACAGGTTACACCAAATATATCAAATGTGGAATCAACCACATCATAATATTTATCGAATACACTTTGAGGAATTGAAATTGGCATAATTTACCTTAATTAGCTGTGTCACCACTGTAGTATCTTACATCATCAAATCTAGTATCCAACCTCGTAAACATCGTACCAGAAGGTACAAATTGATTTACATCTGGATCTCTCCTAGAATACTCTCCGGTTTTGTTTTGGTAAGTTACCATTGCGCCATTCTTTATGGCGTTGCTTGTAATTACCGGTTTTAAGACATCTGACATTTTTCTCTCCGAATTAGTTTAATTGAACTTTAACCCAATCTGTGCCATTAGCCACCATTAAAGTGTTGGTGGTTGTGGCAAAAGCTATAGCTCCAACATTTAATGCAGAAATATTAGTTTCAACATTTGCCTCCGTATTAAATGTAGGAATAACTAACAACCCTCTTTCATTAACGATCACGTTTTCTGTAGTGCCATCATTGGCTATGCCAGTATTTGACACTATTTGTGACACCAGTGGGTCACTCTGTTTTGTTTCCAGACTATTAAATTCAGCAACGCCGCCCGTTATAGAATTAGACTCTTCAGCTAATCTTATGTCACCGCTAACTACCAATTCCGCTGGGCTTGTTGACGTGTCGATCTTTACGGAGTCTGAATAAGTTATGTGTTTATCTTGCTTGTAAAAAGCTACGTTTCCTAGTTCACGATCTGAATTCTGATCTTCAGTGACATACAAGCCGGAAAGGTTTGGTATATCCGCCACAGCTAACGTTCTGAAAACTGGATGGTCATCACCACAACCTTGCGGGCATTGTCCAGATGGAACGCCTAAAAATGTACCTGCTGTTTGAGGACTAAAACAGATGACTTGATCTACATCTCCAGAAAGCTCAAGGATACCGCTAGTTTCCTCGCATAAGCTGTTTCTAATAAATGGTTCTTTTTGCCTACCGCTAAAATAGCCAGCGTCAACGTCTACAAAATTAATACCAGAAAAGCCAACTTGAATACCAGAAACTCTTATCTCAGACGTGTGATTATAGCCTTCTACATGTATTGATCCATTGTTTAAATGTAAGTCACCATTTATATCTATAGTAGAAGCAGGGGTAGCGATGTTAACACCAAGTCTATTATTTGTCTCATCCCAAACAAAAAGATGGTCGCCGTCTAAGCTGTGATTTCCAGACCAGTATGCTATCCCGCTAGACCTATTTAAATG
>Ga0255775_1000342_pt1 | contig 46611 bp, 40 predicted proteins | sample 011ome_26_FD_179973 | JGI IMG/M metagenome (GOLD analysis project Ga0255775, IMG submission 179973) | Coastal salt marsh microbial communities from the Groves Creek Marsh, Skidaway Island, Georgia - 011511BT metaG (version 2) | ecosystem: Environmental > Aquatic > Marine > Intertidal zone > Salt...
AAAGAAAAATGTAAAATTGGATGTAGCAAGATTTAATAAATTTTCTGGCTTAAACTTAAAGGCAAGCAAAGCAATTCTTATATTGAAAAACCTTGGTTTTAAGTTGCATGCTAAAAGTGAAAAGAATGTCACATTCAATATTCCCAGTCACAGATTTGATATTTCTTTGGAAGAGGATTTGTATGAGGAGTTATTAAGGTCTTATGGATATAACAATATACCCATATCAAAACCAAAAGCTGGGCCAATTACTAATAATAAGCAGACTGATGCATTGGGTAATCTTCGGCTTGGCCTTGTTCATTCTGGCTTCAAAGAACTTATGCATATGCCATTTGTTTCAAGAGACTCTTTTCATCAATTAAACTCTAATGACTGGAAGCCTGCTGAATTACAAAATCCAATAAATGAAAACGAACCATTGCTTAGAGGGAGTCTTTTCAGATCTCTATTTGTAGCAGTAAACAGTAACATTAAAAAAGGGCATGCGTCTATTAAGGTATTTGAGGCAGGCAATGTATTTAAAAAAGAAAAAAATGGCTTCACTCAATCATTACATTTATCAGGAATTGTCTATCATCATGAACCACAACAAACCTGGAGTCAGAGAGTATTGGCATATGATTTCTTTTCGCTGAAAGCAGAAATCTCTAAATTATTTCAAACCTTAGGCATGCAAGATATTAAATTTCAGAAAGCTAGTTCACAAGCGCCATTTAATGAAAATGCAATAGGTATATTTTTTGGCAAACAAAAGATTGCAGTGATGGGTGAAATAGACCTCTCCGTTACAGAGAAATTGCTCAAGAATCAAGCTTATGGATTTCTAATTTATCCCGATAAAATTCCGTCATCTTCTGTGAATCCAAAAATTCTAAAGACTAGCAAATTTCCTCTTTCTACTCGAGACATAAATATTGTTATAAATAAATCTATTTCTTATGAAGAGGTTAGAAGTTTAATTTCTCTTGCAGGAATAAAACACCTAGTCTCTTTTAATCTTATAGATATTTTTGAAGGAAAGGATATTCCCAAGGGTTCTGTAAGCATGACGCTTAGATTTACTTTTCAAAGCAAAGCTAAATCTTTATTAGAGTCTGAAATCAATAGCTCAATACAAAAGATGTTGAAGCTTCTAGAAAAAAGATTGAATGCTAAAATAAGGTCATGAATTTGACCAAAAAGGACCTAAGTGCAATATTAAAAAAAGAATTGAGGCTTTCAATTGATACCTCTGATTCACTAGTCGATGAATTTTTTCAAGCAATAAAAGTAAACCTGAGATCCCAAAAGAATATTAAGCTATCTGGGTTTGGTTCTTTTGAAACATTTGTAACAAAAGAAAGAATGGGAAGAAATCCCAAGAGTATGGAAAATTTCAAAATACCATCTCAACTTAAAGTTCGCTTTAGACCAACTTCAAAAGCAAAGTATTTCTTGAACTAAAAATGAAAAAACAAATACAAAATTTCAATAAATCAGATCTAGCGATTCATCTTTCAAGAAAGTTCTCATCTTTGAATGATGAAATAATTATTGAAGGAATTGATTTAATACTGCAGGAAATAATTAATGCTATTGCGCTAGATAATAGAGTTGAAATAAGGGGCTTTGGCTCATTCTCTAAAAAAACTATCAGACCAAGAAAATACATTAATCCTAAGACAAAAGAAGAATCTTATTTAGGTGAAACCTCAATTATACATTTCAAAGCATCCAAAAAGCTTCTGCATGCTCATGACTGATCCAAGAATAATTGTAGCTATTGACACATTTGATTTGAAAAAGGCTAATGCAATTTTAGAACAACTTAATCCAGAACTTTGTTTGGTTAAAATAGGAAGTGTGGTTTTTAACGCCCTTGGAAAATCCTTTCTCAAGCATGCATCTTCTCAGGGATTTAGAATTTTTTTAGATTTAAAATTGCATGATATTCCAAATACTGTCCATGAAACAATTAGAGGTTTCAGTGACTGCAAAATAGATATGCTAACAGTTCATTTATCTGGCGGCGAAGAGATGCTAAGACAAGCCATGCTTGCAGGCAAATCTATTCATACTAAAGTTATAGGAGTTTCAATGCTTACCAGTTTAAATGAGGAAGATTCATTGTCTTTATTCGGCAACAAGCTTGAGCATCAAATAAGCAATTTATTTAAAATTGCAGTTAAAGTTAATATAGATGGAATTGTTTGTTCTCCCCATGAGCTAAACATAGCAAATATAATTTTAGACTCTAATGCAATAAAGGTTACACCAGGTATCAGGGACACAAAAGTAGAAGATGATCAAGCAAGAACCATGAGCGCAAAAGAAGCGATTGAGAAGGGCTCTTCATTTTTAGTTATTGGTAGACCAATTACACAAGCTGAAGATATTTCGCAAGCTTTACAGAATTTTAATAATTCTATTTATGAAAAATAGATCTACAAAAAGTATTTTTCTTGATCTTAAGAAACTAACTAAAACAGATAGTAGCAAAAAAAAACTATCCTTTAGGTTTGAATCTGAGCTTTTAGATTATCAGCCCTATTTAAGGAACTTCTCTTCTAAGCACTATAGATTATTTGATGAGCTTGCATGCAAATTGAATCTTCAAGATTCCATTAAGGATCTCTTTAATGGGGAAATTGTAAACAAGACAGAAAATAGACAAGCTTTACATCATCTATATCGCAATAATCCAACAGATCCAGGATTCGATTTTAAAAAAATTACAGGACCTTTTATTAAAAGAATTAAAAAAGATGGTTTTAAGAATATTATTACTTTTGGAATTGGTGGTTCCTATGAAGGGCCAAAATTGCTTCAAGAATTTACGAACAAAGGATCATTTAAATTTAATTATTATTTTATATCTGGGCCTGATAAGGATGAGTTTAATTCAATATTAAAACAATTAAGTGGCCAAAAGAATTTTTACATCTTTTCATCCAAATCACTGTCAACAGATGAGACTCTTTTATGCTTAAGATGGCTGGGTGTGAAAAGGGATTCAACTAATTCAATAGTAATTACTGCCAACCCAGAAAAAGCAAAAACTCTGGGGTTTAATGAGAATTCTATTGTCCCATTTCCAGAAACAGTTGGAGGAAGATATTCAATTTGGTCACCCATCTCCCTTTGTGTCGCGTTAGAAAATAATTTCTCTAAATTTTCAAAGGGTGGCCTTTCTGCAGATAAAATGCTTCTAGGTAGCACAAGAGCAGATCTGCAATATCAAAAATTTATTAAAATATTGGCATTTTCAGATTTGTGGTTTAGTAACTTTCTAAATAAAAAGAATAGAGTGGTTCTCTCTTATAATTGGAAATTACGATCTTTGGCAACGTATATTCAGCAACTTGAGATGGAGTCACTTGGAAAAAAAGCAAATTCTAAATCTATATTCAAAGCTACAGGCCAGTCAATATTTGGGGGTTATGGCTCTACTGCTCAACATTCATATTTTCAATTATTGCATCAGGGTACAGCAGAATTTTGCACCGATATAATTTACTCAACCTCGCCAAATAGTCCATTATCAAGCGCCCAAGCTAAAGGACAAGCTACCTTACTATCCTCAGACTTTAAGGGGTCAGCAAATTTACTTGAAAAAACAAATAGCAACTCTCCTGTTAATCTTTTCCATTTAAATAAACTGTCACTTGAAGCGGTCGGTTTTTTATTAGCAACATGGGAGCATAGAGTTTTTATAACTGCATGCATGCTACAAATTAATCCCTTTGATCAATATGGAGTTGCTGCTGGAAAAATGATTGCAAAGAAATTTCTTAGTTAATGCCCCTAGATTTAAAACAAGTTCCTAATACCCCTGGAATATATAAGTTTTTTTCTAAAAATAAGATCATATATATTGGTAAAGCAAAAGATTTAAAGAAAAGAGTATCCTCATATTTTGGTCAATCATTCAAGGATAGAAAAACCCATCAAATTAAAATCCTTACAGATCAGATTGAAACTTTTTCCACAACCACTGAGGCTGAAGCTCTTCTCTTAGAGCAGTCTTTAATCAAAGAGAATTTACCTCGATTTAATATTCTTTTACGGGATGACAAGACATATCCATATGTACATTTTTCAATGGATCATAAATTTCCCAGTATCAGCATGAAGAGATCAAAGCATGCCGTTTCCAAAAATTTTTTTGGCCCCTTCATAAGCGCTCAAGCTGTAAAGGCAACCATTAAAGATTTACAGAAGATTTATCAGATTAGAAATTGTAGCGATGCAACATTTAATAACAGATCTAGACCATGTATTGAACATCAAATGCAACGATGTTCTGCTCCATGCGTTGATTTAATTTCCGAAGTTAGCTATCAGGGAGACATCGTATCTTCTCAACATTACTTATCATCTTCTGGAAAAAAAACTAAATCATTAATGACTGCTCAGATGCATAAACTTGCTGAACAACAGGAGTTTGAAAGAGCACAAGAGATAAAAAAAAGGATTAAAAGCTTAGATTTACTTCAGCAAGAGCAATCATTTAATAGCTCTTTAATCAGTGTTGATTTTTTTGCATGTGTGTCTAAGCTTGATAAAACTGGAGCATGCATACTATCAGTAAGAGATGGCAAAATTAGAGGGACCAAGACTCATTATCTAAAAGGCAATCAATTGCATGATATTGATAGTCTGTTTCAAAGTTTAATATTTTCTTATTATCAAAATAGCTTCTCTTTGCCCAAGAAAATTATTTTAAGTATTAAGCCCAATAATTTGTCACTAATCAAACAAGCAGTAAATCTTAAATTTGGAAAACAAATATCAATTTCTGCAAACATCAATTCAAATATTAGAAAAGTTGCTAAGTTAGCTGAATTAAATGCAAACCAAGTCATTGAAAATAGGGTTAATCAGGCTGATAAATATTTAATTTCTATGAATGATCTCGCCTCTCATTTAGCTTTAAAAAATAAAAAAAATCTTACAATAGAGGGATTTGACATCAGCCATCATAGTGCCAAAAATGCAGTAGCTTCAGCTGTAAGGTTTTCATCTCATGGGCCAGAAAAAAAGAATTACAGGCTTTTTAATATACCTAATGAATTTTCTGGAAATGATATAGGCTCAATTAGGCATGTTCTTGAAAGAAGAATTAAGAAAAAAAGCATTAATCCATTGCCAGATATTATTTTGATTGATGGAGGCGAGCATCAGCTGAAGATTGCTTTGAGTACTTTTTCGGTTTTAGCAAAAAAGTCACCAATGATCCTCAGTATTGTTAAGGGATCTAAAAGAGTCAGATCTACAGAAACTATTCTTTCTAAGGGCGGGATTATTGAGATGCCCAAAGACAGCCCTGGATTTTTGCTTCTTCAACAAATTCGAGATGAATCTCACAGATTTGCTATTACAAGCAACAGGAACAAGAAAAATAAGTCTATAAAAAAATCATCTCTTGATAATATAAAAGGGCTTGGACCAAAGAAGAGAAACAATTTAATGAAATATTTTAAGTCCATTCAATCGATTAAGACTGCATCATTAGATGATTTATGTAAGGTTTCAGGAATAAGTATTAAACTAGCAAAAGAAATAAATATTTTTTACAAATCATGAATTACTTTATTCAATGCCTTACATATTTCAGAATATTAATTGCCCCTATTATTTTTTTATTTATCACTTTATTTGATCTGTATGCTTGGGCGTTATTTCTATTTTTTCTAGCTAGTATTTCTGATTATTTGGATGGTGTTCTTGCAAGACAATATAAGCTTGAGTCTGTTCTTGGAGCGGTTTTAGATCCTGTTGCAGATAAAATATTGGTCACGTTCATTATCCTTGCTTTGAGTATTGAATTATCAAGTATATATATTGGTATGATTGGAGGAATTATGATTTTAAGAGAGTTCTGGGTTGGAGCTTTAAGGGATTTTAATGCAAGACAAGGTAATTCCAATGCTACAAAAGTATCAATGCTTGCTAAAATTAAAACTTCTATTCAGTTTGCTACATTTTCTTTTTATTTGCTTGGTTTGATTCTTGATAGCTCATTAATATTATTTTTATCTAATTTCTTTCTTTTTTTAGCATTAACAATTACTCTTCAAACTGGGCTCTCCTATACCACAGCAACTTTTAAAAAATAATCGGATATTATTATTTATAGATATCCAATAATGGTTAGCCAATTTTTTAGATATAATACTCTCATGAAAATTGCAGTAGTAAGCGGGGGTTTTGATCCAATTCATTCTGGTCACATTGCGTATTTAAAATCAGCAGCTGAAGATGCTGATAAGTTAATAGTATGCTTAAACAGTGATGCGTGGCTTGTGAAAAAGAAGGGTCAGTATTTTTTGCCATTTATTGAGAGGAAGATAATATTGGAAAGTCTTTCAGTTGTTTCAGAGGTTATCGATTTTGAAGATGATGAAATTGGTTCGGCTATAGAAGGCTTGAAAACTATAAAGTCTCGTTATCCTGAAGATGACATTGTTTTTTGTAATGGAGGTGACAGAGATAAAGATAATATTCCTGAAATGGAGCTTGATGGAATTAATTTTTCTTTTAGTGTAGGTGGAAGTATCAAAAAGAACTCGAGTAGCTGGATATTAAAAAAATGGTCATATCCATTCACGAATAGACTTTGGGGGAGTTTTTATGACCTTTTTCAAGACAATTTTGTAAAAGTTAAAGAGCTTATAGTGCACCCAAATCAAGGAATGAGTTTCCAGAGGCACTTTAAAAGGAGTGAATTATGGTTAATATCACATGGAAAATGTGAGGTAAATTATAGTCTTGAAAATCCTGAGAACGTTTCAAAAATTATACTTAAGGAGGGAGATAGGTTCGATGTTCCTGTTTCATCATGGCATCAGATTACCAATCCTTTCCAAAAAGAATGCAGGATTATTGAAATTCAATATGGCGAGGAAACAAGCGAAGAAGACATTGAGAGACTTTCATATTACAAAAAGGATTAATTTTGTAATCGCTTTCAATATTTTAATATACAATACCAACCTATTGGCTGGATGGCAGAGTGGTTATGCAGCGGCCTGCAAAGCCGTTTACGCCGGTTCGATTCCGGCTTCAGCCTCCATAAACTTAGAATACATCTCTAATGAAAAAATGTTAAAATCTATTTGTTAAATATTCCTAGAAACTAATTATATTATGAGTGAAAAAATTATTCCTTCCTCCGAATACCATGATGAAATCAATATCAGAGAGATTCTTTTAGCTCTAAACGTTGGGAAAAAGTTAATTCTTTATCTTACATCCATATTTATTGTAGGTTCAATTTTTCTATCTCTCCTTCTACCTAAAATCTGGATTTCAGATACTTTAGTTTCGTTGACTGCTCAAGAGAATGCCTCTAGAGGATCTTCTAATAGCGGGGCTCTTAGTAGCGTTGCCTCACTTGCTGGAATTAGTATGGGCTCATCATCTGGTGGGGTAGATAAAGCACAATTAGTATTGGCTACTATAAACTCAAGGGACTTTTTTAGGCATTTGATTTCCTTTGAAGGTGTTTTACCAAATCTCCTTGCAACTAAAAGTTTTGATGAAGCGACTCAAACAACCATATTTAATTCAAAGGCTTATGATGAAAAAAATCAGGAATGGGTTCAAGGGCAGCCAAATTTCTCAGATTCAATGAAAGCTTATAAAAAGACGATCTCTACCTATTATGACCCAATGGGAGATGGCTTTATTAAGATTTCTACCAAACATAGATCGCCTATATTTGCGCATGATTTCCTAACTTTGATAGTTAGAGAGGTTAATAATTTATTAAGAGATAAAGATTTACGAGAAGCTGATGCAGCCTTAGGCTATCTTTATGAGCAAATAGATGGAGTCACACAATCTGATGTGAGACTTTCTATCGCAGCTCTTATTGAAAATCAATTAAGAACTCAAATGTTTGCAAATATAAGACAAAATTATGCTATCGATCCCCTTGATACTCCATATGTTCCAGAGCTTCGATCGAGCCCCCAGAGAACTAAAATAGTTATTCTCGGAGCTTTACTGGGTCTGCTCATTTCAATTGTTTTAGTCATTGGAAGATACTACATAAATAAAAATATTAAAAAGTAAAAAACTGTATCTATTACTAGGCTGATTAATATAAATTCTATCTAAATAAATGAATATTGATGACTGTAAAATTGCTATCGTTGGACTTGGGTATGTTGGATTACCACTTGCAGCAAAATTTGGTGAATCTAGAAAAGTCCTCGGTTATGACATTAACCCACTTCGCATTGACGAATTAATATCTGGATATGACTCAACCTTAGAACTAACAGCAGAAGAGCTAAATCAGTCCAAGCATTTAACATTTTCTTCAGACTCTAAACAGCTTAGTGATTGCAATTTTTATATAATTACTGTGCCCACACCTATTGATCAGAATAAAAAACCAGATTTAACACCTTTAATTAATGCAACTACTTTAATTGGAGCACATATATCAAAAGGCGACTATGTTGTTTATGAGTCAACAGTATACCCGGGAGCTACTGAAGAAATATGCATACCTATTTTAGAGGAAATCTCTGAACTAACTTTTAATACTGATTTTTTTGCTGGATATAGCCCAGAAAGAATTAATCCAGGAGATAAAGAGCATACCTTGGAAAGTATTACTAAAGTAACCTCAGGATCTACGCCTGAGTCTGCCCTCCTCATTGATCAGCTTTATCAAACAATTATTAAGGCAGGAACTCATCGCGCTCCCTCAATAAAAGTTGCCGAGGCGGCTAAGATTATTGAGAACACTCAAAGAGATGTAAACATTGCGCTAATCAATGAGCTAAGCATTATTTTTAATAAACTTGAGATTGATACTAATGATGTTCTAGAGGCAGCTTCTACTAAATGGAATTTCTTGCCATTTAAACCAGGCCTTGTGGGTGGGCATTGCATAGGCGTAGATCCGTATTACCTGACTCATAAAGCTCAATCTATTGGGTATGATCCAGAGATTATACTTGCTGGTAGAAGGCTAAATGACAGTATGGGGCAGTATGTAGCAGATAGATTGAAGGTTAAGATGATAGAGCAAAAAATTCAGCTAAAAAATTCTAAAATTTTAATTATGGGATTAACTTTTAAGGAAAACTGTCCAGATGTGCGCAATACAAAGGTTACGGATGTTGTGAAATCATTGCAGGAAGAAAAATTAAATGTAGATATATTTGATCCATGGGTTGACCAAAGCAGCTTTGATCATACGAAGAACCTAAATATTATTAAAGTTCCTGACCAAAATTATTATGATGCAATAATAATAGCAGTAGCACATGATATTTTTTTAAAGAGTGGTATAAAGGAGATAAAATCTTATGGCAAGAAGAAACATATTATCTTTGATCTCAAGTATTTATTTCCGACCAATGACTCCGATATGCAACTTTAAGGCTGTGAATTTTATATGAGTAATCATTACCTTGATACCCAAGATCTTTTGCTAAAACAGCCAGCAAAATGGCTTATTACTGGAGTAGCAGGCTTTATCGGAAGCAACCTCCTTGAAAAATTGCTCACTCTAGATCAAGAGGTGATTGGTTTAGATAATTTTGCAACTGGGCATAAAAAAAATCTTCAGGAAATTAAAGCTACCGTTTCTAAAGACCAATGGAAAAAATTTCAATTTTTAGAAGGCGATATTTGTAATATCAGCACCTGTAAAAAGGCATGTTTAAATGTAGATTATGTTTTGCATCAAGCCGCCCTTGGCTCGGTTCCAAGATCTATCAAAGACCCTATTGCCACAAATCAAGTAAATATCTCTGGGTTCTTAAATATGTTAATCGCCGCAAAAGATGCGAAAGTTAAAAGCTTCACATATGCAGCAAGTAGCTCTTCATATGGTGATCATACTTCACTTCCAAAAGTCGAAAATATTATTGGCAATCCTATGTCGCCCTACGCTGTAACAAAGTATGTGAATGAATTATATGCTTCAGTTTTTTATTTGAATTATGGGTTTAGTACAATTGGCTTAAGATATTTTAACGTTTTTGGAAAAAGACAAGATCCAAATGGTCCATATGCTGCCGTTATTCCAAAATGGGTTTTTGCCATGAAAAATAATAAAGAAATTTTTATTAATGGAGATGGAGAAACATCACGTGATTTTTGCTACATTGACAATGCAGTTCAAGCAAATATTTTATCTGCGACTTCAAAATCACTTGCTAAAAACCAAATATATAATGTTGCTGTCGGTGATAGAACTTCGCTGAATGAACTCTTTTCATATATTCAAAATACACTTTCTTTGTCAGATATAGTTTATGATTCTAAGCCAAACTATAGAGAGTTTCGTGCAGGAGACGTCCTTCACTCACAGGCAGATATTACCAAAGCTGAAGATTTATTAGGGTATAGCCCAACCCATTCTGTCAGCAGTGGATTGACCGAAATGATGCCATGGTTTTTACAAGAGTAAGTTTTTAATTAATGTTATGAATATTTTAATTACAGGTGGAGCTGGTTTTATTGGTTCTGCACTTATAAGAGAATTAATAGGCAATTCAAATCATAAAGTATTGAATTATGATTCTTTAACCTACTCAGGCAACTTGTCATCATTAGACTCTATCTCCGATTCACCTCGATATAAATTTATTCAGGCAGATATTTGTGATGAGGCTCTTTTTAACAAGGTATTGAAAGATTTTCAGCCAACCAAGATTATTAATTTAGCAGCTGAATCACATGTTGATCGATCAATTGAAAACCCAAGCCCATTTATTCACACTAATGTAGTAGGTACTTTAAATCTTCTAAAAAATGCCGGCGATTATTTTAACTCTCTAGGAGATGCAGCAAAAAAAGATTTTATTTTTCACCATGTGTCTACTGATGAAGTGTATGGAAGCATACCTAATGACATGGACCCATGCAACGAATTACATCCATATAGACCAAGTTCTCCATATGCGGCCTCGAAAGCTTCTTCTGACCATCTTGTGCAAGCTTGGCATCAAACATTTAAATTACCAACCATTATTACCAATTGCTCAAATAACTATGGGCCCTTTCAGTTTCCTGAAAAGTTAATCCCTCATACTATCCTTAATGCGTTGGAGGGAAAAGATATACCTATCTATGGCGATGGGACCCAAATTCGAGATTGGATTTTTGTAGATGACCATGTTTCGGGGTTAATAAAAGCCTGCTTTGAGGGCTCGAGTGGGGAAACTTACAATATTGGTAGTTCTAATGAAGTTCGAAACATAGATACAGTTAAAACAATTTGTAATATTTTAGATAATTTGATTCTAGTCAAACCTAGAAATATTTCAAGCTTTAATGATCTTATTTCTTTTGTTGATGATAGGCCAGGGCATGATCAAAGGTATGCAATTAATTCTTCAAAGATTATATCTGAACTTAATTGGAAAAATTTACAAAGCTTCCACTCTGGTTTAGAGCTTACAATTAAATGGTATTTAGAAAATCAAGCATGGTGGCAGGAAATCTTGGATAAAAAATACTCATTAGGCAGACTCGGTAAAATATAGGATTATTTATGAAAGGCATTATATTGGCTGGCGGGTTTGGCTCTAGATTGAAGCCACTAACAACCGCATTTTCAAAGCAGCTATTACCTATTTTTGATAAACCGATGATCTACTATCCATTATCAGTATTAATGCTAGCTGGTATTAAAGAGATATTAATCATCACCACCGAAAGAGACTCGAGTCTTTTCAAAAACTTGCTAGGTGATGGGTCAGATTTTGGAATCTCGATAGAATATTTAGTTCAACCGAGTCCTGATGGAATCGGACAAGCCTTCATTCTTGGCAAGGAATTCATCGGGAATTCTGATGTGAGTTTAATTCTTGGTGATAATATTTTTTATGGTCACCAATTTAGCGATATTTTATTGAACCAAGTCCAGAAGCCTATAGGAGCAACTATTTTTACCAAAATTGTTGACGTTCCAAATGCTTTTGCAGTTGCTGAAATAGATGCTCACGGACAAGTAATCTCTTTAGAGGAAAAGCCCGTTCATCCCAAAAGCAATAATGTTGCGACAGGACTTTATTTCTATGACAACAACGTGATTGAGGTTGCTAAAAATATCAAGCCCTCGGCTAGAGGGGAGCTAGAGATTACAGATATCAATAAAGAGTATTTAAGGCAGGGTGAATTGCATGCCGTGGAACTTGGCAGGGGTTTTGCATGGCTAGACACTGGTACACAAGAGTCACTATTGGAGGCTGCAAATTTTATAGAAACAATTCAACATACTCAGGGATTAATGGTTGCATGTCTTGAAGAGATTGCCTACGGAAAGAATTGGATAGATAACAGTAAATTAACTAGTGCTATTAAAAAGTATAAAAATAGTCCATATGGCGACTATTTAATAAAAGTGTTAAAAGGTTAAATATTTGCATCAGCCATCTTTATGACTAACCAATTATCATATAAAGAAATTCAAAAAATTTTTTGGGAAAAGGTCTTAAAAAATTATAAACTTAGATTTTTTATTTGCTTTGTGCTAATTATTTGCTCATCTTTAGCAGAGCTTTTAACCATCTCATCAATTATTCCGTTACTTTCAATACTTAGCTCTCCTGAAACAATTTTTAGCAACACCAGAATTGCACCAATATTAGATCTTTTTAGTATTACCAGTTCTCAAGAACTAATAGTGGCTTTCTCGTTATTCTTTTGTTTTGCTGCTCTTCTTGGCGCTTTTTTTCGTTCAGTATGCCTCATCTACTCCAGCCGTATGGCTTTTTCTATTGCGCATCAACTTTCTCTGAAGTCTTATGAGAATGCTCTTCAGAGATCCTATGCAAAACATATATCTACCAACAGTGCAGATGTGGTGACAACTATTAGCTATCAGTTAGAAAGAGTTGTGTATAATTTAATTTTTCAAGCTTTTTTGCTAGTGTCAGCTCTAGTTGTTTCTTTGATCATCCTTGCGGCTCTAGTATTCATGAATCCAGTGGTTACTATTTCAATTGCAATAGTATGCTCATTATTTTATCTGATTATTTCTCTGGTAATAAAAAAAATCCTACTAAAGGAAAGTGAGCAAATAGTTGAGGCAAGTGCAGCTCAGGTCAAAATAATTAATGAGTCTTTTGGGGGGATAAGAGATATATTAATTAACAATGCTCACTCCTTTTACTACTCAAACTTTGAGTCAAAAAATTATATTTTAAGAAGAGGTCAGGCTATTAATGCGGTTGCTTCAATGATTCCTAGGTATCTTATAGAGGGATTAGGTTTTATTATGATAGTTGCTGCGGCATATTTTATGTCACAACAAGGCACTTTTGCTTCAGCAGTTCCTCTTTTAGGAGCTCTTGCAATTGGAGCTCAAAAACTTTTAGGTCTATTCCAGCAGTTATTCGTCGCTTGGTCTGCAATAATGGGCAATTATGAGAGTCTACAGGATGTATCTAGATTATTAACCGAGAAGCCCTCAACCAATTTCTCTCCCTCTTTGGAGAGATTAGATTTTAAAAATAAGATTGTTTTAAAGGATATTAGATATGCTTACAATCAAGAATCTAATACTATTTTTCAAGGTATAAATTTTCAAATCAATGCTGGTGACAGGATTGGTATTATTGGAGAAACAGGCTCAGGTAAATCTACCTTTGTTGATATTGTGGCTGGCTTGCTTTTTCCAGATCAAGGCTCTGTTTTAATTGATAATATAGAATTAAACACAAGCAATGCATCGTTATGGATGCAAAATTTAGCTTACGTCCCCCAAAATATCTATCTCTCTGATGAAACTATTCTAGAAAATATAGCAATTGGTGTTTCAATTGATAGTATTGACTTAGTTTTAGCCAAACAATCTTTAGAGAATGCTAGTTTAAGCAATTTTATTGATTCTTTGCCAAACGGCGTTCACACTAAAGTCGGAGAAAGAGGCGTTAAACTTTCGGGAGGTCAAAAACAAAGAATTGGTATTGCCAGAGCACTCTACAAGAGAGCAAGCTTAATTATTTTTGATGAAGCTACTAGTGCTTTGGATGAATCTACTGAGAATGCTGTAATGGAGGCCATTGATGGCTTAGACTCCAGCATAACCATGCTTATTATTGCCCACAGAACTTCAACTTTAAAAAACTGCAATAAAGTAATTGAATTAAAAAATGGTAATATTAACCTTATTTCTCAAACCTAAATATTGTGTATATTTTTTTTGCATACATAAAAATTGAATAATACTTTGCCACTTTATGAAAGTAACTAGATGTGAGATAGATGGGGTTCTCCTTTTTGATCTGGACGCTCATGGTGATGGCAGGGGTTTATTCTTAGAAACATATCAAAAAGAGCGATATTATAAGGCTGGTATTAAAGAAGATTTTGTTCAAGATAACAGATCTATTTCAGGTAAAAATGTCCTTAGAGGTCTTCACTACCAGATATCTAAACCTATTGGGCAATTAATTTATGTTGCTAGAGGATCAATTTTTGATGTTGGACTAGATCTTAGGAGGAGTTCAAATACATTTGGTCAGCATGTCTCATTCAGATTGAATGCAGATGACCATAGACAGCTATATCTTCCGCCTGGAGTTGCTCATGGATTTTGTACCTTTGATGAAATTAATGAAATTCATTACAAATGTACAGAGTATTATTTCCCTGATGATGAAGGCGGTGTAAATTGGCAAGATAAAGATCTTTTAATTAAATGGCCTATAAAGGATCCGCATATTCATGAGAGAGATTCTTCGTTCCCTCATCTGCAAGATCTTGCTGCGTCTCAGCTCCCAAAATAACGAAAAAATTTTTTGTGATTCCCCTATATAAAGTCATTTATAATTTATAATCCGCATTTATATTTCGGAGATATAAGATGGATAATAAAAGAATTGATAAATGCAGATGTTGTGCAGAACCAATAGAGGAATCAATGACTTTTGGCCAAATGCCAATCGCGAACGCTTTTTTGCATAAAAGCGATTCGTATAATGAGTATTTTTTTGAGATGTCAACGGGTTTTTGTTCGAATTGTTATGCTTATCAATTGTTAGAGCAACCTGTTGCAGAAATGATGTTTCATGAGAATTATGCATTTTATTCCAGACAATCAAAGTTTATGCAAATTCACTTTAAGAGCTATGCAGATTGGGTGATAGAAAATTATTTAGACTATCCGGATAATAGTTTTGTTGTAGAGATTGGGAGCAATGATGGAATTATGTTAGAAAATTTTGCAAAGCAACGAATTAAACATTTAGGTGTTGATCCTTCTGCAAATGTTGTTAGCGAGGCTATAAAGTATGGAGTTCAGTCCATAGTTAGTTTTTTTGGCTTAGACTCTTCTAAGGAAATTAAGGAAGAATATGGTGCAGCCGATGCCATCATTTCTGCTAATGTGATGTGCCACTTACCTGATTTAAATGATATTGCCAAGGGCGCTTATAATTTATTAAATGAAAGGGGTGTATTAATTTTTGAAGATCCTTATCTAGGGAGCATGCTTGAGAAAGTTTCTTACGATCAAATTTATGATGAGCATGTATATATTTTCTCTGCTTTATCAGCCTCTAAGATATTTGGCAAACATGGTTTTGAACTTATAAATCTTTCTCCCCAAGAAACTCATGGCGGCTCTATGCGTTATGTATTTGCAAAAAAAGGGCAAAGAGCTATACAACCTATCGTCCAAGAAATGCTTGCTGATGAATTAGCAAAGGGGTTCGATTCTGAGGATACTTACAAGCAATTTAAGGAAAATTGTGAAAATTCTAAAAGTAGATTAGTGACCATTCTCGATAATGCAAAAAAGGCAGGGAAAAGTATTGCAGGCTACGGCGCAACTTCCAAAAGTACCACTATCTTGAATTATTGCGGCATAGGACCTGAGTTAATTGACTTTATTTCCGATACTACACCAATCAAGCAAAATAAGGTTACTCCTGGTATGCATATCCCCGTTAAATCATATGAATTTTTTAAAGAAAATATACCAGATATGATCATATTATTTGCTTGGAATCATGCTAATGAAATCATTGAAAAAGAAAAAGATTCTATAGATAAATCTGTAGAGTGGGTAACACATTTACCAGATTTTCAATTAAAGATATGATTCTTTGCGCTGATCCAAAAGCTCAATATTTATCCCATAAAGACGAAATTGACGATGCAATTAATAGTGTATTGAATGGTCCAAAGTATGTGCTTGGAGAACAAGTTGAGACTTTAGAAGAAAATTTTTCACAATATATTGGAGTTAAACATTCCATAGGTGTTGCAAATGGTACTGATGCAATTGAATTAGCATTAAGAGCCTTAGATATTGGTTATGGCGACAAAGTAATTACGGTTTCACATTCAGCTGTAGCAACTGTTGCAGGTATTGAGGCTAGTGGAGCAACTCCAGTGTTAGTTGACCTTGAGGAAGAATTTTATACTATGGATCCGCTAGCATTAGAGCAAGTATTTTCAAAAGAAGTTAAAGCCGTAATAGCTGTTCACTTATATGGGCAACCATCTTCCATGGATGAGATTCAGAGTTTTTGTAGCTCACATAACCTGTTTTTAATTGAGGATTGTGCTCAAGCTCATGGAGCTACATATAAAGGTAAAAGGGTAGGAAGCATAGGCGATATAGGTACCTTTAGTTGCTATCCAACAAAAAATTTAGGAGCTATTGGGGATGGTGGTCTCGTAACAACTAACTCATCTGCTCTTGCAAAAAAAATTAAAATGATTCGTGAATATGGCTGGGTGAATCGAATTAGTGAAGTTAAAGGCAGAAACTCCAGGCTTGATGAGCTCCAAGCATCGATACTTAATATTAAGCTGAAATACCTTGATGAGGATAACCAAAAAAGAAAAAATTTAGCATTAATTTATGACCAATTATCTTCAGAGAGCCTCATCACTCCTCAGCGAAGGGTTCAATCAGATCATGTCTTCCATTTATATGTATGTCAGTTACCTCAAAGAGATGAATTAAAGGCCTTCTTAGAAAAACATAATATTTTCCCAGGCATCCATTATCCATCTCCAATTCATCTTCAGCCTGCCTATAAAAATAGTATGCAGGTATTAGCTTCTATGCAGGTAACTGAAACAATTTGTCAAAATATTCTTTCACTTCCTATGTACCCTGAACTTGATCATGATGCGGCAAGATTAATAGTGGATCTTATATCTTCATTCTATTCTTAGCTCTCCATAATCTTCACTTTAGGACCTTACAACTCCTAATTTTCACTCAATAAAGTATTTATAAACCTCCAATCTGGATAGAGAAAACCCTAACTTTCTAAAAAAAATATTCTTAAGAAATTTCTATGACCTTACAGTAATGTATTGTTAAATGCTTGAGCTCATTTTGATCATAATTTTTTTGTGACTTTAAAATTATAGACAAAATAGTTTAAAAATTATGAGGCTCATCGAAAGCTAACCTATAATTAATAAATGGATACTATTAAGACTCATACAATCGTGATCGGAGCTGGGGTAGTTGGTCTGTCAGTAGCTAGAGAAGTAGCGTCCAAAGGTCATGAGGTTGTTATTTTAGAAAAATCAGCCCTTTGTGGAGAAGGCATTAGCTCACGTAACTCTGGAGTAATTCACTCAGGAATTTACTATGAAAATGGTTCAGAAAAAGCAAAACTATGCCTACAGGGCAACCGGCTTATATACCAATATGCAAAAGATAGAAAAATTCCATATCAGCAATGTGGAAAGATTGTAGTTGCCACATCAGAACAAGAGAAAAAAGCCTTAAAAAATCTATACAATAATGGCCTGTTAAATGGGGTCAAAGGTCTGAAAATGTTGACGCAATCTGAGGTAGAGGATATACAACCAGGGATAAAAATTAAGGCTGGGTTGCTCTCTAAAACAACCGGAATAATCGATGTGCCTGAGTTAATTCAATGTTTAGAGGCAGATCTTCAATCATATAATACAATCTTGTGTTTGCGTTCAAATGTTCAGAAAATTCTAATTAATGACATTAATTCATTTAGCGTCATAGTAGATGCCGAAGAAAAATATTGCATTGAATCAAAAAACTTAATTAATGCTGCTGGGCTTGACGCAATTGACTTGGCAAAAAAAATTTTAGGTCTAAGCAAAAAATATATACCGAGACAATATTATGCGAAAGGGCATTATTTTAAAATTTCTGGGGCACACCCATTCAATGGGCCGTTAATATATCCTATAAATAGCAAAGATGGCTTAGGAATCCATTTAACTTATGATCTTGATGGGCGTATAAAATTTGGTCCAGATGTATCATGGATTCAAGAAAAAGAGTATGGTTTTGATGATGGTGTAAAAGAAAAATTTGTTCTTGCCATCAAAAAATATTGGCCAGGGTTAAATCCAGAAAAACTTATGCCAGATTATATTGGAATTAGACCAAAAATATATGGGCCTAGTGAGAAACCCGCAGATTTTTTAATACAAACAAGTGAGGTTCATGGAATAAAAGGTCTAGTTAATTTATTTGGAATAGAAAGCCCGGGCTTGACAAGCGCAATGGCAATTGCAAAAAAAGTAGAATCGGTATTTTCTTCTTGATTACCTTTCTCAGGCCCTCCAGAATATTTCATGCCTGCTTCAAGATTTTTTAAATAAAATTTATACCTTATTGTTTTCATAGTTTTCTAATACCTATCGTGCTGAAATGCAGAAAAATAATCTTCATTAAAAAAGGTAATTAGTGATAAAATCTTTATATATATTTTCTAGCAAAGCATTAAAAATTTTATGGATGAACTGTCAAAAGTTTCCCTAAAAAAATTCAAGGATGATCTAGGATGCTTAGTTGCAGCCGAAAGCATCACAGATCTTTCATTTGTTCCACAAAGAATTTTTTTTATCATATCAAACAAAGGTGACGTCAGAGGTAAACATGCCCATAAAAACCATAGTCAGTTTATGATTTGCTCGCAGGGGTCATGCTTGCTTAGGTTTGACAATGGTAAGGAGCTTAAAGAGATTATCCTTGATTCAAACGATATTGGTATTGAGGTTCAGCCAGGAGTATGGGGTGAGCAAGAATATTTGGAGGACAACACTACATTAATTGTCCTAAGCGATTATCATTATGATGAGGATGATTACCTCAGAAACTACAATGATTTTAAAGATTTTATTTTAAATAAAACACAATGAAGATAATTATTACAGGCGCTCTGGGCCATATTGGTTCAAAGTTAATTCGAGATCTCACGATCACCAACCAAAATTTAGAATTAGTGCTAATAGATAATTTAAGAACTCAAAGATATTGTTCTTTATTTAACTTATTGCCTGAACGCGCTTCTTATAAGTTCTATGATCTAGATATAGTATCTTCCAATCTTGATAAGATTTTTAATGGCGCGCATTGTGCAATTCACTTAGCTGCTTTAACAGATGCCGCTGGAAGTTTTGGCAATGCGGATGAAGTAGAAACAGTTAATCTCTCAGCCACTGAAAGTATGGTAAATGCTTGTATGAAGCATAATGTTAAGTTAATTCATATTTCCTCCACTAGCGTTTATGGGACCCAGAATAATGAAGTGGATGAAAATTGTTCACTTGAAGAATTAAATCCTCAAAGTCCATATGCTAAAACAAAACTTCTTGAAGAAAACGTAGTGCAGTCGCATGCTGTTAAAGGCAATCTAGATGCAGTAATCTTTAGATTTGGGACTATATTTGGAGTTTCCCCAGGTATCAGATTTCATACAGCAGTAAATAAATTTTGTTATCAAGCGGCGCTGATGAAGCCTATTACGGTCTGGAAAACTGCTTACGAGCAGCAAAGACCATATTTAGATATTAATGATGCAATCAGTGCATTCACTTTTGCTATTGAAAATAATATTTTTGATGGTGAAATTTATAATATCGTTACTCTTAACTCGACCGTAAAAGAGATTTTAGATTGCATTAAAAAATCAGTATCGGATGTCTCCATTGAATTTGTTGATAATGAAATAATGAATCAACTCTCATACACTGTACTATCTAATAAAATTCGAAATCTTGGGTTTGAGTTCCATGGATCAATTGATGAAGAAATTGCTAAAACCATATCTTTATTCTCGGGTATAAGAAATGAGTAAACCCAATTCAATATCAGAAGTCATCATATATGGAGGAACTGGCCAAGCTAAGGTGGTTCGTCCAATATTAGAGAGTCAGCACTATAAAATAATTGCTGTGGCAGATGATACCCCAGATATAGAATCACCATTTAAGGATATTCCATTCTTGAATGGCTATGAGAATCTTTTAAGCTGGACTGCAGATTTAGATAAATCTAAAATTGGTTTTGTCCTAGCTATCGGTAACCCTCACGGTGAGATTCGACTTAAGCTTCAAAAAAAATTAGAAGAGATTGGCTTAACATCTATACCTGTTATTCATGAAAGTGCAATTATATACGGTGATTGTGAAATAGGACAAGGGGCACAAATAATGCCTGGTGCAATTATCATGCCTGGATCAAAAATAGGTATGCAATGTATTATCAATACTAAAGCTTCATTAGATCATGGTTCTTTTTTAGGAGATGGCTGTGAGCTTGCTCCAGGCTCTACTGTATGTGGAGAAGTGATGATTGAAGATTTTGTTTGGATCGGTGCCGGAGCTACAATTCTTCCTAGGGTGATAGTTCATCGGGGTTCTATTGTAGGAGCTGGAGCAATGGTTAATAGAGATGTTCCGCCTTTTACTATTGTTGCTGGAGTGCCAGCTAAAATTTTAAAGGAAATTTAGTATGAATAATATAGAAATGGCCGGTCCTGAGGTTCTAGAAGAAGACATAAAATATGTTATTGATGCGCTTCAAAATGGTTGGTATGGAAAGCATGCTTATACGTATGTAGAAAAGTTTGAGAAAGAATTTTCTGCTTATCATAATCGAGCTTTTGCATTAATGACCCCAAACTGCACCTCAGCAATTCATCTTCTTCTAAAAGGATTAGACATAAAAGATGAGGATGAGGTTATAGCACCTGATTGCACTTGGGTAGGCTCTGTGGCTGGGATTACTCATCAAAGAGCTCAAACAATTCTTGCTGATTTTGACCCTGAAAACTGGTGTCTTTCACCTGAAACTATTATGCCGAAGCTTACGAAAAATACAAAAGCAATAATAGTCGTTAACCTTTATGGCAACATGCCTGAGTATGATCGGTTAGTAGATTTTTGTAGCTCTAATAGTATCTTTTTAATTGAAGATGCTGCAGAGTCTTTAGGCTCTTCATACAAGGGAATTAAGTCAGGTAAGTTTGGAATAGGATCCGTATTTAGCTTTCATAGAACCAAAACAATAACTACAGGAGAGGGCGGCATGCTCTTGCTTGATGACGAAGATCTTTATGAAAGATGTAAGTTTTTAAGAGACCATGGAAGAAAGCCAGGTTCATTTTATGTGGAAGAGGTAGCTCAAAAGTACATGCCTTTTAATGTGCAAGCTGCATTAGGTTTCGCTCAATTCAAACGAATAGATCAATTGGTAGGAAAAAAAATTGATATTTTGCATAGATTTAAAAACAACTTAAAAGATTTTGATAATAAAATTAGAATGAATCCAGAGCCTCCACACATCATCAACGGGGCCTGGGCTCCAGCATTAGTTTTTGATAAGAGCTTGAATCTTTCTAAAGAGGCTGCCATGGATTTTTTAACCAAGAGATCTCTACCAGTCAGACCTTTTTTTTACCCACTCAGCTCTACGCCTGCATTTGATATTCCCGGTTCAAATAGCATTACTAATCCTCATTCATATGACATCTCTAGCCGCGCTATTAATCTACCAAGCGCATTAAACTTAACTTTTGATCAAATAGACCTGTACTCTGAAGCAATTTCAGATTTGCTTTTACAGACCTAGGCTTGTGCTCGAAGATTTAACAGTTATCTTAACCTTAAAAGGGCGAGAGAATTTTTCTAAAAGATGGTTGGACTACATGTCACAACAGTCTTTTACTTGCTCAATCATTATTGCTGATGGGGACCAGAACTCTAACTTGCAAAATATTCTTTCTCATAATAAATATCAAAATCTTAAGATTGTATATAAGAAATTTAATGACACCTCTTGGGAAGATTACTATCAAAAAGTTAACTCATGCCTAAAATATGTTGAAACAAAATATGTAATGATTTCAGATAATGATGATTTTCTAATCAAGTCTGGTATTCAAAAGATTATTGGTTTCTTAGACCAAAATGATAGCTATGTTTCTGCTGGATCTAACATATTATTTTTTAGCCTTGATAATAAACAAAATGCCATTTCAGGAAAAAAATGTTTTTTTTCAGAGTTATATTCATCACCCAGACCAGAAGAACCCTTGGATTGTTATGACCTTCAGCTTAGAAGCGTATTTCAACACTTCCAACCCAACTTTTATAACATATATAGGACAAATACATTAAGGACTATCGCGGAGGAGTGTGCAGAATATAATTTTTCAGACCCAGCTGTTGCAGAAATATACCAACAATTACGGGCACCACTAATCGGAAAACAAAAAAAAATACTTGAGTGCGTTCATTATATACGCCAATCAGGCACTTCATCTCAAGGATCCTCTTTTACAATGAGCCTTATTGAAAAAAATCTTCCACAAGATATTAGAGAGCTTGTAAAGCATATTAGTGCTAAATATGTTGTTGCTTATGGCGCAGATCATGCCAATATTTCAGAAAAGATAATGAACTATTATTCTACTTATCTCACTCACTATATTGCCCATAGTCATTTAAGATTTCGCTTTCCCTCAGTATTTAAACTGAAAGAAGATATTGCAAAATTTAAAGTTTTTAAAATCATTTATACTTTCTATCTGCGTGCAATACACTTTCAGTTATTAAGGAATGTTAAGAAGTCGATGGGTCCAAGTAATTTTCAAGATTTTAGACATGAGTTTAATTTAATTTTTAATTTTTTGAAAAAATAATTTTTATAAGTATGAAAAAAGCACTAATAACAGGGGTGACCGGGCAAGATGGATCATACTTGGCTGAATTTCTATTATCCAAAAACTACCAGGTTCATGGCATTTTAAGGCGGACTTCACAATTTAACACTCAACGAATTGAAAAAATATACCAAGATCCACATTTAAAGGATAGAAATTTTTTTTTACATTATGGGGACTTAACTGATTCATTGAATCTAACCAAAATTATTAAAGAAATTCAACCGGATGAAATATATAATTTAGGAGCACAATCGCATGTTGCAGTTAGTTTTGAGGCGCCAGAGTATACTGCTAATGTAGATGCCTTGGGTGCACTGAGGTTGCTAGAGGCTATTAGATTTTTAAATTTAGAGAATAAAACAAGATTTTATCAAGCTTCAACCTCAGAATTATACGGATTAATTAAAGAAAACCCTCAAAATGAAATGACTCCTTTTCATCCACGCTCTCCATATGGAGTTGCAAAGATGTATGCTCATTGGATCACAATCAATTACAGAGAGGCATTTAATTTATATGCATGTAATGGCATCTTATTTAATCATGAGTCTCCAAGACGAGGTGAAACCTTTGTTACAAGAAAGATCACTCGGGGCCTCTCAAGAATTGTATGCGGTCTTGATTCTTGCTTATATCTTGGAAATTTAAATGCAAGCAGAGACTGGGGTCATGCAAGAGATTATGTTCAAATGCAATGGCTAATGTTGCAACAAGATACTCCCAAAGACTATGTAATTGCTTCGGGTGCACAGATTACAGTAAGAGAATTTATTCAAATCGCAGCAAAAAAACTTGGTATAAAAATTAATTTTGTTGGAGAGGGTCTTAATGAGGTTGGGCATGTAGAGTCTATTAATAAGGGGTGTTCTACCTCACTCAAAACCGGAGATGTGTTAATAAAAATTGATCCTAATTACTTCCGTCCATCTGAGGTTCACTCCCTATTGGGGGATGCTAGTCTGGCTAAAAAAGAATTGGGATGGAAGCCTGAAAGAAATATTGTTGAGATTTGTGAAGAAATGATTGAAAGTGATTTAAAGATTGCAAAAGAGGAAGCATTAATTAAAGATTTGCACGATGATAAGAATTAATTATTAAAGCATGCAAGTGAAGAAAAAAATTTTTTTAGCTGGTCATCATGGTATGGTAGGCTCAGCCTTTGAAAGGAGACTTCAAGGGGATCCACAAATTGATTTAATAACATCTCCCAAAGCAAGCTTAGATTTAACAGATCAAGCAGCAGTAAATCACTTCTTTAAAAATAATATTATTGATTATGTAATTCTTGCGGCTGCAAAGGTAGGTGGTATTAATGCAAATAATCAATATCCAGCAGATTTTCTATATCAAAACTTGATGATAGAAGCGAATATAATTCAAGCAGCCCATGCATGTAACATTAACGAATTACTGTTCCTGGGATCATCATGTATTTATCCTGTTGATGCCCCCCAGCCAATGAAAGAAAGCTCATTACTCTCAGGGAAGCTTGAAGTTACCAATAAAGCATATGCAATAGCCAAGATAGCTGGTATTGAATTATGTCATAGCTATAATACTCAATATGGAAGGGATTATAGATGTGTGATGCCGACAAATCTTTATGGTCCTAATGATAATTTTCACCCCCATAATAGTCACGTTATTCCAGGATTAATCTTAAAATTTTATAAAGCTTTGCAAAATGATGCAGATGCAGTTTTCCTTTGGGGCTCGGGTAATCCTAGAAGAGAGTTTCTTCATGTAGATGACTTAGTTGACGCATGTACATATCTTTTAAAGCTAACAAAATCTCAATACTCTCAATGTGTTGATGAGCAAGCTACTCATATTAACATTGGTTCTGGAGAGGAATTAAGCATAAAGCAGCTTGCTGAGATGCTTGCTGAAATTTCAGGTTTTCATGGCGAGATTGTGTTTGATAACTCAATGCCGGATGGCGCCAAAAGAAAACTACTAGATTCATCAAAAATTAACAAACTAGGATGGAAACCAAAGATAAAAATAAAATCTGGTTTATCTGATACCTTTAATTGGTTTAAAAATAATAATCAATTGCCAACTATTCTAAATTCTTAGTCATGAGCAAACAGAATATTCTTTTTGTTGGTAAAAAATTTCTTTTACAACCTATTGGGGGCAGGGAGATGCTTAGTTCTCTTAATTATCAGTTGTTAATAAGTATTTTCAATCAAAACTGTTTTCATTTTGAGATATCTTCAAATCAACCTTATAAAAGTAAATCAAAGCTATTTAGTAAGATATTTCAAGGGGAAATTGATGGAGTGTCAAAGGAGGTATTATCTAAGATATCCACGCAAGTTCGCCTGCAAAATATTTCTCAAATCTTTATAGATGGATCAAATCTTGGTCTTGTAGCTCAACACCTAAAGAAAGAATTTCCAAATATAAAAATATTTACTTTTTTTCATAATATAGAAACAAAATTTTTTTATGACTTACTTATTCGAGCTAAATCATTACGCTCAATCATTATTTTAGTAGCTAACTATTTTGCAGAAAAAAAATCCGTAAAATATTCCGATCATCTGATCTGCTTAACAAAAGCCGATTCCAATATCATGAAAAATTTTTTTAACAGAAAAGCTGATTCAATTTTACCAATGGCTTTGGTTGATAAGTTAAATGTTCATGCATCTTCTGCAAATCAAATGGCAGAAAAGAAGTATGTATTATTTGTTGGTGGTTTATTTTATGCAAATGAGCATGGTATGCGATGGTTTATTAAGTACATTGCACCTAACATAAGCTATAAGATTTTTATTGTTGGTAGAGGGTTTGAAACTCTTAAAAATGAATTTGAAAAAACAAAAAATATTACTGTAGTAGGGAAGGTAGATGACTTAAATAAATGGTACAGAGAATCAGATTGTGTTATAGCTCCAATCTTTGAAGGCTCAGGCATGAAAACTAAAGTTGCAGAAGCATTAATGTTTGGAAAGAAAATAGTTGCTTCAAGCTCTGCTCTAGAAGGTTACGAAGACATGCCAAATAATATTTGTTATTGCTGTAATTCAAAAGCTGCATTCATTGACGCCTTAAATACTTTATATAATGAGAAGCATTTGAAGTTTGATCAAAGAATTAGAGATATATTTGAAAATAAATTTTCTTTTTTAGCAGCAGAAAAAAATTTAAAAAAGATTCTATCTGCTTAATCATGATTTTAAATCACCTTATTATTTCATACCAAATCATATTCATTAAGCTAGCATAATATGAAAATTGCTGTCATTACTTCACGCTATTCAATATCAGGCGTTCCGTTGGCTCAATTAAGGCTAGCAAGATCTCTTATTAGTCACGGGCATGAAGTTCAGTTTATAGTTGGGCATTGTCAGCCTGATTCAAGCCTATTTAATGAAGATAATTTAAATATCAGAGTTTTAAATACACATTCAACTTTCAAAATGATCTATCCTTTATTTTTTTTATTAAAAGACAATGATATTGATATTATTTTTACTGCAGAAGATCATTTAAATATTACCGTTCTTCTTGCGGCCATAATTTCAAAATCTAAAGCTAAAATTAGTGCCTCATCAAGAGTTACTCCATTAGATACCTACTCAAATATTTGGTTTTCAAAAAAATGGATTTTGAAACAATTAAGCAAATTAACCATGAGAAGAGCTGATGTTCTAACTTGTGTATCAAAGGATATGGTAATTCAATATAAAAAAATCTTTGCAGATTCTCGCCATATCTGTATTTACAATATTGTAGATGATCAAATTTCACGACAAAAAATGCTTGAACCAATTTCTCATAAATGGTTCTTATCCAACAACTATAAAATTTTAATCGCGTCTGGATCCCTTGCATCATGGAAGGGATTTGAAGACTTAATCCGAGCTATCCCATATGTCTTGGTTGAAAGGAGAGTAAAGCTTTTGATACTTGGCGATGGTCCTCTTAAAGACCATCTTCAGGGGATTATTGAAAATTTAGATCTCACTTCTTTTGTTGAGTTGGTTGGTAACGTTGATAACCCTTTGCAGTATTATAAACATTCAGATATTTTTGTGCTTTCATCTTACGTTGAGGGCATGCCAAATGTATTAATTGAAGCAATGATGTGTGGATGCACTCCTGTTGCAACTGATTGCCCAACAGGCCCCCGCGAGGTGCTCCAAAAAAATAAGTATGGATATCTCGTATCATCTCATGAGCCTAAAGCTATTGCGAAAGCTATTATTCAAGCAATCGATAGACCTATTAGTAAAGCATTGCTAGATGATGCTATAAAACCATTTGAGTCAGAAGCAGTTCTTGCAGAGCACTTTAAAGCCTTGTCATTAAAACAATAGAAAACCCTGATTCCTTGCTATCAGGACATAGAGACATATTTACCCAAGTTTGGAGTACAAGATGTATTTACCTATTTTCTTAATTAATTCATTTATAATTAAATACTGAAACAAACTAAATCATGCAACTAATAACATTTTGAAATATGACTGTACTTTTAAAAAAAAATATCATTCTTATTGTAGAAATTACAGTTTTAATATTGTGACAACTCATGCTCGAAATAGATTGGTAACTTTTCTAGGGCAAGGATTCTATTATCAAGGATTGCAGAGGTGATAAAAAACGCTGCATTAGAGTCAATTGAATTTTCTGATAATGCTTCTTGCTGGTGCGCTCTGGGTTATGCCAAATCGGAGGCTTGGGGTTAAACTTCTTCTTGATATTTTATGTGCGGTTTAGCAGGCTTTATTCTTAATGGAAACAGTCCAAGTAATAACTTAGACTTCATTAATAACAAAATGATTGAAACAATAGTGCATCGTGGTCCAGATGATCTTGGCACGTGGAGCAACTCTGATCAAGGCATCGGCCTAAGTCATTGCCGTCTATCTATATTGGACCTTAGTGAGGCAGGTCATCAACCAATGCATTCTAACTCAGGTAGATTTGTCTTAGTATTTAATGGAGAAATATATAACCACCTTGAAATTAGGCAAAAGCTTCAATCAATCAATAGCGCTCTTTCTTGGAGAGGGCGCTCAGATACAGAGACCTTCCTATCCTCTATAGAAGTTTTGGGATTGGAGGAAACATTAAAGATAGCTGTTGGAATGTTTGCATTTGCACTGTGGGATAATACAAGTCAAAAAATTATCTTAGCCAGAGATAGGTTTGGAGAGAAGCCTTTATACTATGGATTTTCTAAAAAAAATTTTATTTTTGGATCGGAGTTGAAAGCTCTAAAGGCTTTTCCTGGGTTTGATAATGGCATTTGCAGGAAAGCACTATCTAAATTTATCAAACTAAATTATGTTCCTGCCCCAATGAGCATCTATCAAAATATTTTTAAACTAGAACCTGGAATGCTCCTTCAGTTAGATTCAAAGATGCTGGGGCAAGAAAAGCCAAAGGTCATTAAATATTGGTCTTATGCAGAAAAGGCGAAGAAAAGCTTGAACAATCCCTATCAATCTAAAGAAGAAGCTTTTGATTCAATTGCTCTATCATTAGACAGTGCAATTAAATCTCAGATGATTTCTGACGTACCATTGGGAGCTTTTTTAAGTGGCGGCGTTGATTCATCTCTTGTAGTGGCAAATATGCAAAAAAATAGTATGTCTAAGATTAAAACTTATACTATTGGATTTGATAATAGGGACTATGATGAGTCAGAACATGCTCAGAAAGTTTCTGAACATCTAGGAACAGAACATTTTACTTTGCATGTATCTGCGAATGATGCATTGGAAATAATTCCAAGCCTTCCTAAAATATATGATGAGCCGTTCGCAGATTCCTCACAAATTCCTACATACTTTGTTTGTAAATCAGCTAAGCAATCAGTTACTGTAGCTTTATCAGGCGATGCTGGGGATGAATTATTTGGAGGATATAATAGGTATATATGGGGGCCAAAAGTATGGAATGCAGCTAAATTTTTGCCACCTTCTTTAAGAAACTTAGCCGCCCAATCTTTGCAAGCTATATTTCCTAGCACATTAAATTCAGGCCTAAGCTTTTTAAATATATCCAGGCCAGGTGATAAAATGCATAAACTTTCTCAGGCTTTAATTGGAACAAATTCAATGAATGATTTTTATAGCAATTTAGTTTCTGAGTGGAATACTTTTGAGCCACTAATTAAACATGATTTTGACAATAAATTTAATTTTGAAGATAAATTTTTTAATGATTTGGCTGGCCTGAGTTCTGCTGAGCAGATGATGCTGATTGATGCCCAGACTTATTTGCCTGATGATATTCTTTGCAAAGTTGATCGCGCATCAATGGCAATGAGTCTTGAGACTCGCGCTCCTTTCTTAGATTACCGACTTGCTGAGAGCGCATGGAGAGTTCCTCATGCCATGAAGATTAAAGGCAATGACAGCAAATGGATTTTGCGTGAATTATTATATAAACATGTTCCAAGAGAGCTTATTGAGAGACCTAAAACAGGTTTCAGTATTCCTCTTGGTGAATGGCTAAGAGGACCATTGAGAGATTGGGCGGAAGAATTAATTAACAATAAAAGATTGGAAGATGAAGGATACTTTCACCTTGAGCCTATTCGCAATGCATGGAGTCAGCATCTAGCGAAAACAAATGATCATTCAGCAAAATTGTGGAGTGTTTTGATGTTTCAGTCATGGTTGGATTTATCAAATTAAAGCAATGCAATTCTTGATACTGACAAAAATTATAATAAAGGTAAATTATTGATGACAATTTACTGGATTTTATTTTTTCTGAGCTCATTTTTAGCCATTATAGGAACAAATAGGCCGCCTGCTTTATCTAGGTATCATTATGTGAGCCTTAATTCAGTTTGGTGGCTTTTTATTATTGCACTTACTTTGCTTATTGGTCTGCGACATGAGGTTGGAGGAGATTGGGCTAATTACTTAAGAATGCTAGATAGAGTCCAATATAACGCAATGAGATTGATGGCTGACCCTGGTTATACAGCAATGAATCAATTATCTTTAAAATTAGGTTGGGGGATATATGGGGTTAACCTCATTTGTGGATTTATTTTTTCTCTTGGTCTAGCGATATTCTGTAGAAACTTACCCAGACCTCTTTTGGCGCTTGCAATTGCAGTTCCCTACTTGATAATTGTTGTTGCAATGGGTTACAGCAGACAGGGTGCTGCACTAGGTCTTGCAATGATTGGGTTAGTAGCTTTGACTAGACAGTATAAGCTAAGGTTTTTTATTTTAATTATTTTAGCTACCACTATTCATAAGTCAGCATTTTTATTGCTTCCTATTGCAGCACTGGCATCTACAAAAAATCGAGTTTATATTTTTATTTTAGTCGGCGCCATAACTGGATTTGGCTATTTTGTTTTTCTTTCTTCGGTATATGAAGATTTAGTTAAAAATTATATTGAAGCGCAAATTGGCTCCCAAGGAGCATTAGTTAGGCTATCAATGAATGCCATTCCCGCATTTATTTTACTTCTGTGGAGTCATAGATTTAAATTTAATGATATCGAAGAGCCTTTGTGGAAAATTTTTTCCTACCTGTCTCTTTTATTACTAGCACTTCTTTTTATAACTAATGCTAGTACAGCCTTGGATAGAATTGGTTTGTACTTGCTGCCAATTCAATTAGTCGTATTTTCCTATTTACCTGAAATTTTTAGTAAATCCCGAGCATTAAGTCAATGGATTGTAATTGGAGTAATCAGTTACTATGGGCTTGTATTATTTGTTTGGTTAAATTTTGCAACTCATGCAGGTTTGTGGATTCCATACCAATCATTGCTATTTAAGTTTTAAGTACTCAAAATATTTCAATGGTTATTCAATCTATGGCTCAGAGTAATTGATGAAAACAATAATATTAACCGCAAATTCATCTTGGTACCTCTATAACTTTAGGGGCTCATCTATCAAGAGACTGCTTAGCACAAACTATAAAGTTATTTGTATTTCACCTCATGATCATTACACGTCTGAGCTTCAGTCAATGGGATGTAATTGGCATGACATCAGGATGAGTAGCAAGACCAAAAATCCTTTTATAGATTTACGTTTAATATATGATCTATTAAGGGCATACAAACATTACAAACCTATGGCCATTTTTCATTTCACAATCAAGCCAAATATTTATGGAACATGGGCCGCTACCTTATCCGGCATTCCATCTATTAATAACATATCTGGGCTAGGCACTGCTTTTCTTCGCAGTGGGCTCCTGAGTTATTTTGTTAGATTTTTATATAAAATTAGCCAATCATTTGCACATTTAATTTTTTGTCAGAATGACGAGGATTATGAATTACTAGTCAATAAAAACTTAGTGCCAAAAAATAAACTATATAAATTGCCTGGTTCTGGAGTAAATCTTAAGAGATTTAATCCAACATTAAAAGAACATCATCCAAAAAATAAATTTTTTACATTTTTATATGTTGGAAGAATGTTGGAAGATAAGGGACTTTTCGAGCTTGTAGAGGCCGTAACTAGGATGAATTCATCAGGTCAAATATGTAATTTAATTTTATGTGGGTTTGCTCAAAATGATAACAATTCTGATATTCCCAAATCGAAGTTAGAAGCATGGAGTCTGCTGCCTGGAATCTTTTGGATGGGACCATCAGATGAAGTTGAGCAAGTGATGGCTGGTGTTGACGCAGTTGTTTTGCCCTCATATCGTGAAGGCATGCCTAAAAGTATTTTAGAAGCTTTAGCAATGGAGCTTCCTGTTGTAGCAACTAATGTTCCGGGATGTAGTAATATTGTAGATCATAATATTAATGGCTTTCTTTGTAAGGCAAGAAATTCAGCCTCATTAGAGAGAGCCCTTAAAAAGATGATGTTTACTAGCACAGAGGAACGGCAGAAAATGGGTGTAGCGGGCAGAAAAAAAGTTGAGAAATATTTCGATGAAGAAATTGTTATCCAATCTCTTTTAGACGCTGTTGAAAGTATTGAGTCACTCGATACAAAGTCGTAGGTATTTTGGTGACATTGCTAGACATAACATTAATCATTCCTCATCAAGGAATGCCTGAGGATTTGCAGGAATTGTGCCAAGCAATTTCTCAATTAAAAGGGTTGCCTAGTGAGATTATTATTATAGATTCTTCAAAAGAGTCTTCAGCATTAAATTCAAGTTTTGTATTATTTTGCGAGCAAAATAAAATTCAACTAATCGTAGAGACCTACATTAATTTATTTCCTGGACATTCAAGAAATATTGGCATCTCAAAGGCTTCAAATGAAGTACTTGCATTCCTTGATACGAAAACATTGCCATCGCAAAATTGGCTGTTTGATAACTTCAAGTTGATGCTAGACAGTCAGGCAGATGTAGTTATGGGTTCAACTGTTTATATGGCTAATAGCTATAAAGAAAAAATAGTTAGGTCCGCTACCTTTGGATCTAATCCTATCCAAACAATTCCAGGCTCTTTAATGAGGGCTTCAGTTTTTTCTAGGGTAGGACTATTTATAGAGAATACTAGAGCGGGTGAGGATGGTGATTGGATTTCTAGATCTCAGGTTCATCCTCTCAAATTTCATGGCTCTCTTAGCCCCTTGCTATATAGAGGGCTTGATAACTTAAAAATTATCGATCTTTTGTCGAAATGGTTCAGAAACTATCTTTACACATCAAAGTTACCATTTTTTAAACCGCATAAAGATTTTTATTTTTATATCTTTTTTTTATTTTCTTTATTCTTGGCATACAACTGGAATGCTGCTACAACAAGCTGGGATCAAACAAGTGAGTTCTACATCCCAAATATTACTAAAATTATATTTGCAAGTCTCTCAACTCTCTATGTTTTAGTCCGAGGTTTATTGCTGCCCTTAAGAAAAGGGGTGGAAATCAAATTTCTCCTTCCATTCGGGATCATTCCAATTTCAATTCTCTCTCTATTTATTGATCTAGTTAAGTCATGCGCCTTTTTCTCTTCAAAATTTTTTAAGCTACCATGATTATTCTTTGCAAGAACGGTTATCTGGGAAACCAATTTTTTCAGCATGCATTTACAAAAAAAATAGATCAAAAATCAATACTTTATTCATGCTATATTCAAGGAGTTGAAACAAATCGGATTAGCTATAAAAAATCAAGGCTAATTTTTTAAATAAACTTGTGAAATGAATGTTTAGATTCTTTAAAAATATTTTGATGCAAAGCTTTCACTATTTATTAAAGTTGTATAGAGCTGTTAAATTCAAAATACATATATTATTTTCAAGCTATATGTCCCTAGATGATCTGGATAAAAAGCTAGAAAAATATTGCAATTATTCAGATGGATACTATGTTGAGTTAGGTGCAAATGACGGCATCACTCAATCCAATTCATTTTATTTTGAAAAGAAAAAAAACTGGTCTGGCGTTCTGATAGAGCCTAGTCCTAATAATTATCTTAAATGCAGAAAAATGAGAAGCTCAAGAAATAAATTTTTTTGCAATGCTTGTGTTGGTTTTGATTATAAAGATAAGTTTGTGGAAATGACCTATGCGAATTTAATGACCATATCAAATAGCCTTGAAAAAGATCTTGACAACGAAAAAAAATTTATCAATCAAAGCTCTCAATATTTAAAACGTTATGAGGATCATTTTATATTTGGAGCCAAAGCTAGAACACTGACTTCCATATTAATTGATGCTGGCTCACCAGAAAAAATGGATTTTCTGTCTCTTGATGTTGAGGGCTCCGAGATAGAGGTCTTGAAGGGTTTTGATTTTTCTAGATTTAGCTTTAAATTTTTACTGATTGAGAGTAGATCCCCGAAACAGCTATCAAATTTTTTGCTTCCTCATCAATATCTCTTGGAATCTCAATTTAGCAAACATGATTATTTATTTAAAAAAATACACCAATGCTAATTAATATTCCAAATACTTGCTCCCTCAGGCACTTTTTTCTGCCATTAAGCTTTCTATAAAAATTCATGAAGATGACTACAGAAAATTATTCTGCTCAAGAGCCATTGCCATTAGTTACAATCATTACAGTTGTAAAAAATGGTAAAGATTTTATACAGGAGACAATGAATAGTGTTTTTGATCAGGATTACAAAAATATTGAGTATATAGTGTTAGATGGTAACTCCGATGATGGAACAGTCGAAATTATCAAAAATAATCAGCAGTATATTAGTTACTGGCAGAGTGAACCAGACTCTGGAATATACAATGCTATGAATAAGGGTATCCAACTATCCACTGGACTATATATAGGTTTCTTGAATGCAAGTGATTTACTATATCCTGATGCAGTTTCTAGACTTGCATTTGCACATAAAGAATTACTTTTTCAATATACCTTGGGTCCTGTCCATATTAAAAATCCTACTTTAGATCAAATATCTACTCTTAAGCCAAAGAAAGGTTTTACCTCTAAACGCTATAAGAATATTGAAATGCCAGCCGGACATTTATCTATTTTCATGAGAGTAGATTTTATAAAGTCTCTTGGCATGTTTGACGAGCAATTTAAGTTGAGCGCTGACCTTGATCTAATGATCCGGGCCATTAAAAAATCTACTGATATTTGGTACTTTCAAGACCCTGTTGGAATTTTTAAGCTGGGAGGAGTGAGTGGCTCATATAGCACCGCTATAGAAAACTTTTATGTAATGAAAAAAAATAAAATACCCTTTATTTATTGCCTATATCTTTTAGCTAAAAATTTTATTGGCATTAGTTTGAGGCTTCTTATCCCTGCTAGAATCTTGCAACATATTGTTATCACCTCAAAGAATTGAAAGGCTTTATTACTCAATATTATTGCAATATATTTTTTCAGACTGAAGTAACATATTAATATGATTGATTCATCAAAAATGGCAACTATTGCTTTGTTTGTTTACAACAGACCAAATCATACCAAGCTAACTTTAAATGCATTAAAACTAAACCAATATGCTGAACAGAGCAATCTAGTTATATTTTCTGATGGGCCTAAATCTCTTGTTGATAGTCAAGAGGTCGATAGTGTGAGGGAAATTATTCACTCAACTTCTGGATTTCAATCAGTAAAAATATTTCAAAGAAAAAAAAATCATGGGCTTGCAAATTCTATAATTAGCGGTATTAATCAAATCCTTGCAGATAGCGAATCAGTAATTGTTCTTGAGGATGACATCATTACTAGCCCATCCTTTTTAAGCTTTATGAATCAATGCCTTATATTTTTTGCAGAGGAGAAAAAGGTATTTCATATCAATGGTTTTTCACAGAATATCTCTCAAAATGCTTTAGGGGATATTTATATGAATAGAGTTATGGATTGTTGGGGGTGGGCTACATGGCGAGATAGGTGGAATAATTATGAACGGTCACCTGCTGTTTTAAAAAAACAAATGGATTCTTTACAGCGTTTTAAATTTGATTTAGATGGTACCGGCGAGTTTTGGCCACAAGTTGAAAAAAATCTCAGTGGCGAAATAAATACATGGGCAGTTTTTTGGTATGCATCTATTTTCTTGAAGGGTGGTCTTTGCGTTAGTCCATCTCAATCTTACACTCAAAATATTGGTTTTGATGGCTCGGGAACTAATTGCTTAGATGAAGGAGAGCATCAAGAAATTTCTAAGATGTTGAACGTAAAAACAGAATTAAACCTTTATGAACCATTAGAGGAGAACGCATTGGCAATTAATCGCATAAAAGCACTTTACTTCAAGAGAAAAAACTTTTTTTATCGTCTTTTTACAAAGGGACAAAAACTTCTTAACAAATGAAAGTTGTCCATTTGAATAAGTTTGATACAAAAGGGGGAGCATCAAAAGCTATGATGCGAATTCACCATGCTCTGATAGGCAGCGGAGTCGATAGTGTTGTGTTGGTTCAAAAAAAGTATAGCAAAGTCAACTCTGTTTTTACGGATGATAGGCCCATTTTTAGTCAATTAAATAAGTTATTATCTAAAATAGATAGCATACCAACAAGGCTTATTGGGAGAAGTTCTAACAACTTTAGCCCATCTTTCAGCGGTGGATTGGGATTAATTAACAAGATTAATTCACTAAATCCAGATATTGTGCATTTGCATTGGGTTTGTGATGGCATGATATCCATTAATAATATTGCCAGAATAAATGCTCCAGTTGTTTGGACATTGCACGATAATTGGGCATTTAGTGGGGGATGTCACAATATGTCTTCTTGCAATCATCATGATTATGATACTCATCAATGTGGTCTTTTTTCTGCTCCTTTTTATAAAATGAAGGCCTATACCTACAATCAAAAAAGAGACCTAAGCATTGTTTCGCCAAGCAAATGGCTTTATGAGCAATCTAAATCAAGCCCTTTATTAAAATCAAAAGACCATTTTCACATCCCAAATCCTATTGAGAATGATTTGTTTAAACCAATTAATAAAATTCATTCTAGGGAAATGTGGAAATTACCTACAAATAAAAAAATCATCCTATGTGGCGCAGTCAATGTTCTGACTGATCCAAATAAAGGATTTAATCTTTTTTTGGATGCAGCCAATTTTCTGAAAGATGAAGATATTGTATTAGTTATATTTGGAAGCGACGAACATACTATCCCATTAAGGTCTAAGCATAATATACATTATATAGGGTCTATAGATGATGATCTAAAGTTAAATACTCTCTATGATGCAGCTGATGTTGTGGTCGTTCCTAGCTTGCAGGAGAATTTCTCCAATGTAATCCTTGAAAGCCTATCCTCGGGAACACCTGTTGTTGCATTTGATGTTGGAGGAAATAAAGATTTAATACATAATGATTTTAATGGTTTTTTGGCTGAACCTTTTAAAACCAAAGATTTATCAAAAAAAATTCTTTATGCTTTAGAGGAAGCAAAAAATTATCAGTTTTCATTAAATGCTAGGCAGTCTTCAAAAAAATTTAACTTTGATACCATAGCTGACTCATATAAAAAAATGTATATTGGTCTATTAGATGCTTTAAAATAAAATGTTATTCGTCTCTCAACTATATGCCAATATTCAAAGACCAATATAGCATTTCAATTCTTGGAGCAGGATACGTAGGCTTGTCTCTGGGAGTGCTGCTAGCACAAGATCATCAAGTAAAAGTATATGATATAGATGATGAAAAAGTCTCTTTAATTAATTCACATATATCGCCAATTAAAGATGCTGAAATCGAAAATTTTTTTAAGACAAAGCAGTTAAATATTATAGCTTTTAACGATATCTTATCTGTATTAGATGATGTTGATATTATTATTATTGCCCTGCCAACTAATTTTGATAATTCCTTAAATAGCTTTGATACAAACATTCTTGAGGATTGCATGGCTTTTATTTCAAAACATTCACCAGAAGCATTGGTGGTCATAAAATCTACTATTCCAATTGGGTTTACAGATGAAATGAAATTAAAATACAGCATTAAAAAAATTATTTTTTCCCCTGAATTTTTGCAAGAAGGTACGGCTCTAAGAGATAATTTATTTCCTTCAAGAATTATTATTGGAGGAGATCAAAGCATTGGTAAAACCTTTGCAGGGATATTAAAAAAATGCTCTCAAATACCTGATCCTCCTATTTTATTTATGGATTCTAAGTCTGCAGAAGCAGTGAAACTTTTTGCCAATTCATACTTGGCAATGCGTGTCGCATTTTTCAATGAATTGGATGGCTTTGCAATGGCAAATGAACTTGAAGCTAAAAGTATTATTGATGGGATTTGTTTAGATCCGAGAATTGGCGATTTTTATAACAACCCTTCATTTGGTTTTGGAGGCTATTGTTTGCCAAAAGATACACAGCAATTGATAAGTAACTTTCAAGACATCCCTCAAAATTTAATTAAAGCTACAATTAATGCTAATAAAGAAAGAAAAGATTTTATAGTAGAACAAATATCTCTTAAAAAGCCAAAACTAGTCGGAGTTTATAAGTTGGCAATGAAATCAGGATCTGATAATTTTAGATCCTCGCCTATATTGGAAATCATCCAAAGGCTGAAATCTAGGGGCTTCAGAATAATTATTTATGAACCTTCCATTAATGAAAAATCTTTTTATGAATGCAAGATAGAAAATAATTTTAAAAAGTTTATCACTTCATCAGAATTAATTATTACCAATAGAATGGATCTGAAGTTAAAGGGAATTGAAGACAAGATTTTTACGCGTGATATTTTTGGAAATAATTAAATTTTTTTTTAATTAAGCTATAATTGTGAAAAATTTATCAAATTTTATGAAAAATATCCCATTTCGCTCAGAGTCTTATTTCAATAGCTTCTTTCTGAAGATTTGTGTATTGATATTAGGCATTGTCTTCTTCAATCAACCAATCTTTTCACAAAATCTTAGTCCATTAGCTGAAGATTTTCTTGAGGGCTTACCTCCATCAGTTAGAGAAGAAATTGAAGTTCAGAATGAGGTTGAGCAAGAGGACGCTATAGAAAAATTATTTCGCTCAGACACCTCTGTCGAAAAAAATAAAGTTATCCTTAGAAATCTTCAGGAAGAGATCAAAGCTTTAGAGTTAAGATTAAATCAAACTGAAGATACTGATAACTCAGTTCTGCAAAGATTTGGCGATGCATTTTTTCAAACATTCCAATCATCCTTTATGCCTGTTAACGTTCCTAATATTGGTGGCAATTATATTGTTGATGTGGGCGATGTGTTTACATTTTCAAGAAATGGAAAAACTAATGATACTCAGCAAATTACAGTCCAACGTGATGGGTCATTATTAATACCTGGCTCTGGAAAAATTCAGGTTGCAGGCCGGTCACTGCAGCAATTAGAAAAAATAGTTTTAGAACTAATTGAAGCTACTCAAATAGGTACCCGACATACTATTTCTCTTTCGGAGTTAAGGGATGTGCAAATAGTTATAGTTGGAGCTGTTGAGAATCCAGGTATCTATACTTTAAGCGGCGGTTCTAATCTCCTGGGCGGCCTTCATGTTGCCGGCGGAGTTAGCTTGAATGGTTCGTTTAGAAAAGTTGACCATAGGCGAGATGGCAATACCATTGCAACTTATGATTTATATGACTTATTTGTTGATGGTAACTATTCAGTTAACAATACCTTAAGATCTGGCGATACTATCTTTGTGCATCCGGCTAACTTTCTTATTCCTATATCAGGCGGCATTAATACACCAGCAATATACGAGCTGCAGGAAAATGAAAGCTTGGAGGATTTAATTAAGTTTGCTGGAGGATTTAATGAAAGTTTTTACGGCTTCAGTCAAGTAATCATTAGCAGAAATTTGACTCAAAATAGAACCCTGCAAGCTATTTCTGTCGCAGATCTATCATCTTTTAAGCTTAGGCCAAGAGATTCCGTGATGGTCCCGAGTTACTCATATAAATCTGAAGATATTTACAAGGTTACCATCATGGGTAGGGTGAAACGACCAGGAACTTATTATGTTCTGCCTGGTGAAACATTATCTACTCTAGTTAATAGAGCAGGTGGCTATGAAAAAGATGCATATGAGTTCGGAGGAGCGCTATTTCGAAAAACAGCTCAAGATCAAGAAAAATTATTTGCTCAGAAAAATTATTCTGATACTTTAAATTATATTGTTTCTAGTATAGGTAAGCCTGGAATTAGTGTATCAGCAGATGTGCTAGGTTTGCTCGTCGAAGAAATAAGAGCAAATAATTTTGTTGGGAGAGTGATTACCGAATTCGATATTAATAGGTTAAAAAACCAACCTGAACTTAACACACCTCTCCAAAATAATGATTATATTGTTATTCCAAGCTTGCAAAAAGTTGTATATATGTTTGGTGACTTTAAGAATGCTTCAAACTTTAGTTTTAACCCACAAAACTCCATAAAAGATTATATTTCTATGGCTGGAGGGTTGAAGGATTCTGCTTATAGTGAGTTAGTTGTAATTGATCCTGATGGAAAAACTCAAGTTTACAATAAAAATTTGTTCAGCCTCGATAGTCGTGATGTAGATATATATCCAGGAAGTATTATTTACGCTCCAAGAAATATCAGCAAAATTAGTGGTGTTCAGTATGCCGCAACAGTATCTCCAATTATTAGCAGTGTTGCTTTATCTTTGGCTTCGCTAAACAGCATTAGTAATTAGGTTGAATCTGACAGCTTTTATTATATTGCTAGCAGAAATTTTAACTCTGTTAACCTTTAAGCAAATTCTTAAATAATTATAAATGATCAATAGATTTCGCTTATTAGTATCATTTTTTTTGTGCCAATGTTTTCCAGTATATTCCTCAATTGATAATTATATTTATCCAAATAGTACGCCAAGCTACTCAAACTATGGAACAATTGGACTTCTCCAAATGCCATCAGCCCGGTTTCATGAGGAAGGTACTGTTGCATTTAATTGGACAAAAAATGAGCCTTATCAACGAGGATCTGTCCTAGCTTATCCGTTTGGTTGGTTAGAGGCTTCCTTTCAGTATGTAGATATTGATAATGCTTTGTATAGTGATGTAGAGTCTTTTAGTGGAAAACAAACCTATAAAGATAAAGGGTTTAGTACAAAGATAAGATTGATAAAAGAATCCCAATACCTGCCTGCTATAGCAGCCGGAATAAGAGATATTGCAGGTACAGGAACATTTGCAGCTGAATATATAGTTGCATCTAAAAGACTCAGTAATATTGATCTTTCCTTTGGACTTGGTTGGGGCGATCTCAGCAATAACAATCTTAAGAATCTATTCACATATCTTGATGATAGTTTTAATCAAAGAACTTTTATAGAAAACACTCAAGGTGGAGACTTCAGTCCAGGAAGGTACTTTAGCGGGCCAATGGGCGTATTTGCAGGAGTAGAGTTATATATTCCCAACTTAAATGGGGCGCGTCTTAAAATCGAATATGATTCTACGGATTATTTAGAAGAGGGTTTTCCTCTTGGGAGAGAGTCTTTTGCGTTTGCTTTTAAGCCTGTGCGTCAAAGCGAGTCTAGAATTAACTTTGGTCTGGTCTATCCTGTAAATAGAGCTTTAAAATTACAGGCTGGTTGGGTTAAAGGAAATACTTTTACCTTAGGTTTTTCTTTGCATGCATCCCTTGGTAAAAAAGAACCATTGATCAAGAAGAATGACCCTCATATTCCAGTCAAAAATGCTAATAAAATAAAAAAAATTAACTCGAATGAAGATGTTTCCTTTTACAAAACAGCATTAAAATCTTTAAATGATCGTGGGTTATACCTGCAGAAGGCAAATATTCAAAATGATACCTTTGAGATGGTATATGCTCAGGTAAAACATCAAAGTCACGCAAGAGCAACCGGAAGAGTTGCACAAGTTCTAGATGAGATCAGTCCAGATAAAATAAAAAAATTTAAGATTTCTAACATCAATGCTGGGCTTTTGATGAACTCGATTGAGGTGGATAGAGGAACTTTTACAAAATATAAACAAGATAAAATTCATAATTTAGCAGTAAAAAATATTAAAATTACTGCCGATACTTATAAACCATCGGAATATCAATTTAGACCAAAACAGAATTTTCCAGGCTTTTTTTGGAGTCTAGAGCCTGATATAAGATCTCAGATTGGAGGTCCAGATGGTTTTTATTTTGGAGATTTGAGGCTAGCATTCAGTTCAGAGTTATTGATATCTTCTAATATGCAGCTTCTTACAAGCGCTTCAGTTGGTCTTTACAACAATATGGATGAATTAAAGTTAGCTTCAGATAGTGTACTGCCTCATGTTAGAACTGATATAGTAAAATATTTAAGAGAAACTGAGTATTTAAATTTAAAAAGACTGCAGTTTAATGCCTTCTTTGAACCAACTAAAGAGTTATACGCAAAAATATCAGCTGGCCTGTTAGAAGAGATGTTTGCTGGGGTGGGCGGAGAAGTTCTCTATAGACCTATGCATAAAAACTATGCAATTGGTGCAGAGGCATGGGCTGTGCAACAGCGTGATTATGATATGTTATTTAGTCTTCAAGATTATAAGACTGAAACTGGGTATATAAACTTTTATTATGAAGAGCCTAGATCTAATATCGTACTTGCAATAAAGGGTGGCAAGTTCCTTGCAGGAGATTCAGGCATAAATTTTGACTTTTCTAGAAGATTTAAAAGTGGTTTGCGAATGGGCGCTTTCTTTTCTAAAACAGATATCAGTAAATATGAGTTTGGTGAGGGTAGCTTTGATAAGGGATTTTACTTTTATATTCCCTTGGAAGTATTTTTTAGTAACTACTCTAAACAAATTGCTGGTTGGGGTGTGAGGCCCTTGACTAGAGATGGTGCCGCTTACCTTATTCATTCTCATTACTTATGGGGCGTGACTGAGCAAGCTCAGGCATTTGGCATAACAAGAGATTGGGCTGACTTATATGATTAAATTATTATTGCTATTAGTCACTTTATCTTCTTGTTCTTATATTAACTATGGGGAGTTACCAGGGTTAATTAAAACCTCATTTATTGGCGTTGACCTAGAAATTGATACAGATTTTTATAACTCTCAAGAGTACTCATTCTTGAAAATAAATTTAGGAAAAGCAGTTGTAGCAGTTTTAGTTTTGGCTCAAGTAGATGGCGATCGGTATACATGGATTAGTGAAAGTAATGAGAGAATAATTACACAACATGGAAGAGTTATAGCAACATATGGCTTGGCCAGGGATGCAAGTATATTAGATGCATTTGTTTTAGAGCCTATTCATCATGAAAAAAAATCAAATGTCTTACGACAACTCGAGTCTCCGAAAGCACTGGTTCAACAATCATTTTCTGTAGAAAAAATTGGTTTAGATGCCTCATTCAAATATCTCAACAAAAGCATGCCATCAACTTTGTATATTGAAATCATTCATACTGATTTATTGAAGTGGGAGTTTGAAAATAAGTATTGGGTTAGCGCTAGCGGGCAAGTTCTAAAGTCCGAACAGTTTATCCACCCTGATCTTCCATTGATCAAGCTAGAATTTTATCTTAAATAGATCATTTATTATTGAATTTAGCTATTTGTTTGGATCTCTAGTATGTTCTGATGCCTATGTATTTTTCTGATGTTTAGCCATTCATAGCACATGCATGATGAGCTACTTATTTAAGTTTATATATAAAGCTTAATTTTTTTCTGCAAAAAAAACCCTGCAAGAGCAGGGTTTTTTTGAGCTTAGAAGTTAATTAAGGAGCGTCAGCCGTTCTTGTAGCAGTAGCTGTTCCAGTTACAACTGTTGTCTGTTCTACGACTTCTGTAATAGGCACCATTACAGTTACAACTTCAATATCTTCTACAATATACTCTTCCTCGCCGTCGACTAAGACATCTACTTCTTCAGAAACTACGATTTCAACTTCAACTTCTTCTTCAAATTCATAATCTTCGATAACTTCGATTACATAAATGTCATCATTATTTGCATCTTTATCTGTAGTGCCGTCACCATCTAAATCTTGGCCGACAGCGAAACCTGCTCCCCTATAGTCATCTGCGGCCACTGTTGACGTAGCAGTCGCAGTTCTAGTAGCAGCTGCAGTTTGTGTGGCTGTGGAAGTTGCTGTAGAAGTTACTATAGCTGTTCCAGGAACTTGAGCAGCTCGAGTTGCGGTTGACGTACCAACCAAGTTAGTAGCAGTAGCAGAGGTTTGTGTTGCAACTGTTACATTTTCAACGATAGTTTCAGAAGTTATTACCTCATATTCTTCAATAATAGTAGGAGAGGGAGTTGGTGCAGGTGTTGGCGCTGGTGTTGGTGCTGGTGTTGGCGCTGGTGTTGGCGCTGGTGTTGGCGCTGGTGTTGGCGCTGGTGTTGGCGCTGGGCTGCTGCTATCTGAGTCAGATGCTGCTGCGATTGCTGCTGCTGCAGCAACGGCTGCTGCAATAGCACCGGCACTTAAACCGCCTGATGCACTTTCTTTAGCCGCTTCATCAGAACCAGCAGTTTTTGGCTCTTCGTCAGCCAAAGTATTAACTGAAAATATTGGAACAATAAATGCAAGCAAGTAGTTAAGTTTATTTTTTAATTTAGCCATTTTAAATAAGACCCCTCGTCCTGTTAATTAAAAATTGTATTATGCTTTAAAAGAAGCATTAATGACAACAATTTTGTGTAAATTAATTTTACACGGTTTTTTGAATTAAATATATAAATAAATTAAATCTTATTATATATTCAAAATTGGATTATATATCACTAGTATTAAATTTTTCAAAATAAATAAGTAATTTTTTATTTTAAAATACTAATTTTATTTTTTTCGGGATGTAGCGCAGCCTGGTAGCGCACCTCGCTGGGGGTGAGGTGGTCGTCGGTTCAAATCCGGCCATCCCGACCATTGTTTATAATATTTATATTGATTTTTTGTATTACCTTGATTTATTTATAACTTCTTCAGCATACCAATTGATTTCAGCTATCATGCCTTTAAGAGTTCTTTCATCGGGACCGCCCTCATAGGCATTTCTAAAAGCAACTATGACTTCTGTTGCACCGAGTTCTTCAAGTTTTTTTATTCCCTGAGGTGAGTAAGCTGCTTCCCCCATTACTTGAAACTGAAAATTTGGATGATCCATAGTTCCAAGTTCATCTCTATATTCATTTATTTGATCTATAAGAGTTTTTGTCTCTTCTAAGCTTAATCCAGCGCTTATCCATCCATCCCCAACTCTTGCAGCTCTTTTTAAGGCAAGCTTTGAATGTCCCCCAATTAGTATAGGAACTGGTTTTGTGGGGGCAGGGCAAAGCTTTATCTCAGGAATATCATAAAACTCTCCTTTATAAGCAAAATATTCTCCATTCATCAAACCTTTTAGAATATCTATTTGCTCATCCATTCTTTTTCCACGTTTTTCCCACCTTTCTCCTGTGGCCAAGAAATCTTCATACCATGGACTCACTCCAATACCAAAATGAAATCTATTATTCGTCATAACGCCTAGCGTGGTAACGAACTTTGCAGTTGTAACGGCCTGTCTGGGAGCCAGCTTATAGACAGATGTAGAAAATTCTAATTTATCTGTAACGGCTGCAATTGCTGGAATAATAGAGAATGGCTCCAAAAAGGGTACACCATCCAGGAATTCTCTACTTCCATCATCATTATAAGGATATGTAGAGTCACATTCTTTTGGATAACATATACTATCTGGAAATGTTATTGCATCAAAACCAGCAGCTTCGGCTGCCTTGCCAAGTTCCAAGTAAAATGAGGGATCGCACATTGATGGATGATATGAAAAACGCATAATTATTTTCCTTGTGGTTAAATTTAATAGAAAACATATAATAACAACATTAAATTAATCTATATATAATGACAGCGTTGTCAAATTAAAAAAATAAATTTTGAAAAATCAGCCACCATCAAACCTTCACATTAGTGATCCTGAACTTAAAGAATGGTTAGATGCTTTAAAAAATATTATTGATGAGCAGGGCATAGATAGAGCCTCCTTAATTTTAGGAAAATTAGCATCAAAACTAACAGAATCGGGAACTATTCCTAACTATAATTTAACTACTCCATTCAGAAATACAATCCCAGTCAATGAAGAAGCAAAAATGCCTGGAGATCTTTTTATGGAGCGAAAGATCAGATCTCTTATAAGATGGAATGCTTTAGCGATGGTTTTAAGGGCAAACAAATCTTCAGATGATTTGGGTGGCCACATAGCCACATTTTCTTCTTCTGCGACGCTATATGATGTTGGGTTTAATTATTTTTTTCAAGGATCAGCAGACGGCCAAGAGGATTTAATATATTTTCAAGGACATTCATCACCAGGAATTTATGCAAGAAGTTTTCTGGAAGGGTATTTTTCAGAAGATGATTTGGATAATTTTAGACGTGAGGTGAATAAACCTGGAATCTCCTCATATCCTCATCCATGGCTAATGCCCAATTACTGGCAATTTCCTACAGTCTCTATGGGTTTGGGACCAATCATGGGAATTTACCAGGCTAATGTTATGAGATATTTGTCTGCAAGAGGCTTAGCCCCGAGAAACAATAGAAAAGTTTGGGTTTTTTGCGGGGATGGTGAGATGGATGAACCTGAATCCAAAGGTGCAATTGGTTTGGCCGGCAGGGAGAAATTAGAAAATTTAATCTTTGTCATAAACTGTAATTTACAGAGGTTAGATGGCCCAGTTAGAGGAAATAACAAAATTATTCATGAGCTTGAAAGGGAGTTTAGAGGCTCTGGATGGAATGTAATTAAGGTTATCTGGGGAAGACTGTGGGATCCAATTTTTGCAAGAGATAAAGAAGGAAAACTTCAAGAACTGATGGATGCAGTTGTGGATGGAGAGCTTCAAAATTTTAAAGCAAAAGGTGGAGCTTATACTCGAGAAAAGTTTTTTGGACAAGATCCTGATGTTCTAGAGATGGTAGATGATTTAACTGATGAAGATATTTATAAATTAAACAGAGGAGGGCATGATCCTTATAAAGTTTATGCCGCTTATCATAAGGCAGTAAATTCTTCAGGCGCTCCCACAGTCATTTTAGCTCTTACTACCAAAGGATATGGGACAGGTTCAAGAGAAGCGGACAATACAACACATCAAGTTAAAAAACTTACTCTTGATAATATAAAAGCGTTTAGAGACAAGTTCGATATTCCAGTTTCAGACAAAGACATTGAGAAACTGCCATATGTTAGACCACCCAAAGATTCTCCTGAAATTCAATATCTTTTGAAAACAAGAGATAGCTTAGGAGGCCCCATACCCAGAAGACGAGGGCATACCCAAAAACTCTCTAAGC
>Ga0255775_1000355_pt1 | contig 45910 bp, 17 predicted proteins | sample 011ome_26_FD_179973 | JGI IMG/M metagenome (GOLD analysis project Ga0255775, IMG submission 179973) | Coastal salt marsh microbial communities from the Groves Creek Marsh, Skidaway Island, Georgia - 011511BT metaG (version 2) | ecosystem: Environmental > Aquatic > Marine > Intertidal zone > Salt...
TCATCGTCGTTGTCGTCGTCGTCGTCGTCGTCGTCGTCGTCGTCATCATCGTTGTCGTCATCTTCATCACGCGCATTCTTTCTCTTCTTGCCTACAACTTGCAAATCGTCGTCGTCCTCGTCATCTGTGTGAATGTTCTGAAGATCGCTCGGTAAAGATCCCGTATTTGTTGTCTGCTCACGCAAATCGTCGTCGTCGTCTTCGTTATACACACCAGCTTTCCTAGCTTCCGCTCTGGCAAAGAGCTCGGAAAGTTCAGAATCACAAGCTTCCAAAGCAAGTCGAGCATGCACTAATTTTGTATTTGCTTGTTCGAGTCTCTTTAGTTCTTGCAGTAATACGTTCTCGATCTCTTGCATCGGCGGCAATCCCGCTCTCGCTAACGCAGTTTGTGCCTTCTCCCAAGCTGCTTTTGCAACAAGTTGCTCCTCATCGAGTTCTTCCTCATCTGACTCATCGCTGCTGAGATCATCATCCGAATCGTCCGTATCGTAATGTCCGTTTGGATCTGACGGAATGAATTGATATTGTTGTTGTTGTTGTCGTCGGTTTTGTTCTAGAGCCTTCGTAATAGCCATAGTCGGTGTAGCCGTTTTCGTAGCAGCATCCTTGTCTGAGTTACCCGCACTCCCGGCTTGGCTCCTAAGCCTGGGAGATTTTGGTGCTTTATTCATCTCAGAGTCGGTGGCGTAGTTTTTTCTTTTCTTTTCATCTGAAGCGATCTGCGCAGCCCGTTGCATCTCGGACATGTCTTCGTCGTCTTCTTCATTAGCGTTATCTCCTCCAAACGCCAAGTACTTGTCCCACTCGGCATCGTCAACTTCGACATCTTCAACATCGTTCAAATTTGGAACAGACTTTGGACTCACGTCTTCGTTCGATGGCTCGTCCTCATCATCGTCAACCTTTATATTTTCGGTCGTCGCGGATTTGGGTTGCTTTGACGCCTCGAGTGATTTCCTCGTTGTAGCCCCCTTCGATTTATGACCATCTTTTCCATCGTTATCGTCATCGTCGCTCTTTTTGTCATTCTTGTTGTTGTTGTCGCTGTTGCTGTTAGCTTTCTTTTCTTCTTCTTCTAATAATTCGCCATCGGATGCCGCTGCTTTTTTCTGCTCTTCCAAAGACTCCATGGATTGTTTTCTACGCTTTTCAGCAATTTCTTTCTGCGCCTGTTGAAGCGTCTCCTGTGCTTTCAGGCGAGCTTCCGAATACACTTTTTCTGCTTCCTCGACGAGCGACTTTAATCGAGCCAATTCTCTCTCGGAATACTCCACGTCTCTAACCATTTGCGCTCTGCGCTCCTTCGTCTGCTCGATTTCCCTTTCCATCTCCTCTGTAAATCGAGCCATGCTCGCTGAAGAAGCAGCGCCGCCATCCTTGTTATTCTGACCTCTTCCAGAAGTGGTAGCTAAGTGATGCGCATCTTCATCTTCATCGATATCAAACGTCACGTGTCCTAAATGTGCTCCTACAATATCTTGTTCATCTTCATCTAAACTATTGATGTTCGAGTTCAAAAGTCCTCCGCTCCCTATTTGATTGACGTCGGATATACCGGCGGCCCACGCGGCGGCGACCCGCTTTCTTGGTGGAGCGTTCGATGGCGCGTGCAACGCTCTCGCTTTCGCATCTGGAGTTCCCGCTTTCTTTCGCGCTTCCGCTAAAAGCTTCATTTTCTTCTTTTGTTGCTTGAAAGCTTGTTTCTTTGGCGGCAACGCCGGCGAGATTGATCGACCGATACCTTCGCCTCCGTTACTCAAATGATCGAGATTCGTGTTAGCATCGATAATATTCCTCGCATCGGCGCCATCCGCGCCTTTGCCAAATCTCCCTCCTTTTGTTAGTTTACTCCTTTTCCCTTTTGGACCTTTTTGAAACGTATCCATCAAGTCGCTGCTATTTGTTCCTTTCTTGAAGCCGGAAGCGTTGGTCTTCCCTTTCTTCTTCGCGATGTTACCACCTTGATCAGCCGCGTTTCGTTTCTTACTAGCGCTCGCTGTTTTCCCGCTCGCTCCACCACTCTTTGGTGCCTTCGTGGTATCAACATTTCCTTTCGCCGCCGCGGCTGCATTTTGCTTCGCGCGAACCGTCGCTTTATACGGCGCCGATTCAATCTCTCCTCGTCGCAAGTGTTGAAACTTGATCAGATTTCTCCATTTATCTTTCAGCTGCACTCCGGTTCTTCCCCTGGAATTTTGGAAACGTGAAGGAAGAAAGACCCGCGTTAATTTTAAATGTTGTTTTTTGAGAGAGATTTGACGCCACGCTCGATGATTCGACTTTGACGACGACGACGACCAGGTCGCCCAACCATCGAAAACTCCCACATTCGAAAACACAACAACAACAACGACAACTTTCTTCTTCTTCTTCTTCTTTTTTTTGCAAACGAGAAGAAGAAGAAGAAGACAAAGAAGAAACTTTGTTGTCGTTTGGAAAAAAATGCTCCCAATACATTTGGAGGAAATTTCATCGAAGAAGAAAGTTTTTTGTCGCCGCCCCCCTCCTCGTCGCGAATTTGCCTTGTCTGTGTCTCTCTCATCATCATCACCGCGCAAAGAACAACACGAGAAAACGAGAAAACGATAACGAAAACGACGAGTAAAGCTTAAAAGAAACGCGAAGAAAAGCAGTAGCACGTCTCTCGTCGCGATAAAATACGTATCGTGCGCACCTCAACGCTTTGAAATCAGGATCTGTTCTCATCTTCTCCCACGCGCCGATGCCGTGCTTTTGTACGGCGGCGCGTAACGCCGTCTCTTCTTCGGCTTGCCAGTACCCTCGCAACGTCCCGGTCGGAGAAAGCGAGGTCGTTGCGTTTTTCCCACCTTTTATTCCCACCGCCACAGGTGGTGGTGGTGGTGATGGTGGTGTGGAGGCGGCCCCCGCTTTGTTTTCCCCCTTCTTCTCCGTCGTCATCTTTGTCGTCATTGCGGCTGTAGTAAGTTGCTTCGCCAATTTATCTTTCATTTTTCTCTTCTTTTACGCACAACAAAAGTATTACTTTTTCTCTCTCTGAGTTCCGGCACGTCTCGCGCGCGTGTGTCCGCGCGATGATATTAATTGTGTGTTAAATTGTTCCTTTTAAACGACAATCACACCACAGACACGCGCAGACACACACGCATAAACTTTGGAAGAGGCAGTTTTTTATAGTGTGTGTCTCGTCGAACGTGTGTGTTGTGTTTTTGACGAAAAAAGTACAAAAAAAAGAGAAAAAAAAATCTCCGCTTCAAAAAAAGTTCACCAAAAACACACCAAAAAAAGACACGAGAACGAATTCGTTTTTGCGTAGTATAGAGAGTATATAGAGAGATATGATGACGACGACTGCCACGCGCGCCCAGACGACGCCTTGGAAACAGCAACAACAACAACGACCACGCTTTCTCACCTCCCGAGCTTCCGTTTCTTTTTCTTCTTCTTCTTCTTCTTCCCTTCTTTCCAAAAGCTCGTCGTCGAAAGGGGGTGGACGTCAACAACCAAGAAGAGGTCATCGTCGTCGTCGAAGTCTTCCTAATGAGGACGCAAAAACTGGTCGAGGGGTGGTCGTCGCGGGACGATTCCCGGACGAGCGCACGTACATCATGATCAAGTGCGTCGTCGTTTACGTCGTCGTCGTTGTCTTTCGCCTTTCTTCTTGACTTCTTCTTGACTTCTTCTTGACTTCGTCAAACTCTTTCTTCGCAACAAAACCTCAGGAGGTTTTTTTTATCCACTTCTTCTTGTTAAAAAAAAACTGACTTCAGAACAACAACAACTCTCTTTAACGATAAATACGTATTATTATAAAACTTTAGGCCGGATGGTGTGCAAAGAGGAAAAGTTGGAGCAATCGTCGAACGCTTCGAGAATAAAGGCATGCAGTTGAAAGGTTTGAAGACGTTTCAGTGCACGCGAGCGATTGCGGAGGAGCACTATCGCGACTTGTCTTCGAAACCGTTTTTCAAAGATCTCGTCGATTATATCATTTCCGGGCCGGTCGTGTGCATGATTTGGCAAGGCCCGACTGGTACCGTAGCCGCCGCGAGAAAGATGATTGGAGAAACGAATCCTTTAGAGTCTTTGCCTGGGTCTATCCGCGGCGACTACGCCGTCGAGGTTGGCAGAAATATTATCCACGGTTCCGACTCGGTCGATTCCGCCGAGAGAGAAATCAACTTATGGTTTGCGGACGGGAACGGCGTCGTGGACTGGCAAATGACGAACAACGGTTGGATTCGCGAATAATAATAATAATATAGAACGACGACGATGACGATGACGAGAGAGAGATAAAGAGAGGAACCTTTTTAATACGGGAGGCTTAATAATTAATAATTGGTGTTTATAATATAATTATTACGCGATGATATTACTTGATGAACAACTTTCTTCGACGCATCTCGCGCGCACTCTTCTTCTTCTTCTTCCTCCTCCTCTTCTCGTCGTTCCTGTCATTTTCGATTTCATTTTCATCAGATTCCGTTTCTCGCGCGATAATACTCTTGCCATCTCTGTTGCCACATAAACTGGGTCGCCCCTAACTTCTCTCGTCGGTTGATTTCCGGTAACCCTTTCTTTCTTCGTTTCTTATTGTCCGCTTCTTCCGCCATGGCCAAGGCTAAGTCTCCGTTCATTCTAGGTCTGGCGTCTAAAAGTAATCGCGAGCCTCCCAGACATTTCATCAAAACTGCCGCGTTTAAACTAATAAACCCGAGCGTGAAGCACTCTTGCTCGCATCGCGCCGAGTTCGGGTCGCCGGAATACGACGGAGGCGTGAATTCAGACATTTTCTTTTCTTCTTCTTCTCTTAGTATAATTCTCTTCTCTTTCTTCTTCTTTTATCTCTGCGTGTGTAATTCTCTTTGTTTCTCGTTCGTTCAAAACAACTTCTTCTCTCAAAACCAGGTATCAATACACTCGGTAATACAAGTCAACTCTTCTTCTTCTCTTACGAACGAGAAGAAGAATACTCTCGCGTTGTTGTGTTCTCTTCAACAACAACAACAACAACAACAACAACAACAACAAAAGTGTGTTGTTGTTTGGATAATTTTTTGTCGTTTTTTTTTTGTCTTTGATTTTCCTTTTTTGTTCTCTCTCTCTTTCTTTTTTCTCTCTCTTTTCTCTCTCACGCTCCCCTCCTTCTTGGACTACAATTCAATCGTCTCCTACAAACACAAACAAAAGACCTCATTTTTACACAAAAACACAAAATCATCATGGTGAAAGCACACGTGGAGTGCTCCTCGGAGCTCGTATGGCAGTGCGTGAAGAAGAACAACGCGTACGTCCGCGCGTCCGTGAACCGAACGCGCATGTCCGCGGAGAAAGGCAACGTGACCGCGAAGCACGGATTTAGCAGCTCAGGTAAAACTTAACTCGACTACTTCGTAGAGAGAATTTTTTCCTCGCGAATCGTCTTTTCTTCTTCAATTCTTCTCTTTTTTATTATTGCGATGACGACGACGAAAGAAGGAGGAGGAAGAGGAGAAAGAGAGAGAGAGAGAAAGAGAGAGAGAGAGAGAGGGTGAAGAGTCGCGAAACACTTTTTTGTTGGAGTCGTCAAAATTGATGAGAAAAAAGAGAAGGGAGAGGGGGTGACGGTGTCAATGATGTTGTGAATGCGCTCCTCCTTCCTTCCTGGAAGAGAGAGGGAGTGAGAGACAAAACGAGACCGGTTTAGGCTGTTTAAAGTCTCGGAAAAGCCCTAGAAAAATGAATTTATGGATTTCTTTGGTGCTGGTGCACGCTGGCTGAAAAGAGTTTGTCTCGAAGAGAAGAGCAAAAAAAAACAAAGAAAAGAGAAATTTTTGACTCAAACAAAACAAACAAAAAAGAAGAACCAACAAAAAAGAAACGACCGAAACGAGAAACTGACCAAACACTTTCCTTTCTTTTATTACGCAACACACACTATTATTATTATTATTATTAAACAACAACAACAACAGGCATCGCCAACATGAACAACACGGTGGACATCCAAGAATTGGCCGGCGCGAAGACGCCGTCCTCCACCTTGAACGGCGCGAACAACAAAGGCATCTTTCGAAACCAAGCCAAGGCGGTGGACGCCGCGTGCGCGAATCGCTCGGATTTACGAAAGAAGGCGTTAGCGAGAGTTTCGGCCGTGCACAAAGCTGGACGCGTCGCGAGAGCGAAGAAGTAGAGAGGTTTTGGTTTTGTGTTCTGAGAGAGAGAGAGAGAGAGATTGATTGATTTGTAATGCAAGGAGTACTAAAACATTTTAGAAAAAAGAACGAGAACGAACCAACTCGTAGTATTAGTATTCGTTTTTGTGTCCATGCTGCACTTTTTCACTCACACAACAACTTATTGAGATAATTTACGTTCACATAATCACTCGCGAAGAAGAAGAAGCGCGTGAAGGGCAAAAAGAAAACAAACAAACGAGATATATATAACAGAGAAGAATACATCGAGAGAATCGCACGTAGTCTTCTATTCGCACTCAACTCGACTCTCTCATCTCTCCCAAAAGCTCTTCTCTCTTCTCTTTTAGATATACTCAAAAGAGTTTAAAGGATAAAGAATGGCCGCCACTGAGACAAAACGAGAGGAACGACGGGAAGAAAGAGACGAGAACCAAAAAAGTTCGGAGGAGATGAACTTCATGCAGCGCTTTCACGCGAATCACGGGTTCTCGGACACGCCGTTGTGCGGCCTCGCGTACGCGAAGGAATCTTTCAACTTTTACAAAAAGAACAAGTTACGATTGAAAAATGAAATCTTGTCTGGTTTGACGGTGTCGATAGCGCAGGTGCCAGAATCGGTGGCGTTTAGTTTCGTGGCGAAAGTAGATCCGTTAGTTGGATTATACGCAACGTTTTTTCTAGGAATAATCACCGCTCTCATCGGGGGGCGTCCAGGAATGGTTTCTGGGGCGGCGGGCGCGATGGCGGTTGTCGCCGTCCAAATCATGGAACCGAACGGCTTATTGCCGGTGGAGAAACTCGTCTCTTTAGGGGAAATTGCGGGATGCACGGAGATTACAGATTCGTGCAAATCGTTAAGAGATCAAGCGTACGATAAACGCGTGGAATATCTGTTTATGGTCATGATTCTGTGCGGCATTTTGCAAATAGTTCTCGGTCTCATTCAAGCCGGTCGCTTGGTGCGTCTCATTCCCAACACGGTCATGACCGGTTTCGTAAACGGTTTGGCGATTATAATTTTCAAAGCGCAGCTGGAGTCTTTTCAAGAAGTGGACTGGAAAAAAGGATTCAAAGTGTTTGATTCGACCGGAGCAGGGGAAATTTCATCCGCGGACATTACGCGCGTCTTTGCCGAAGAGTTGCCGGATTTATCTGCGGATCAGTTGAACACTTACGTCGGCGCGATTCTGAGCGAAGCAGACGCGGATAACTCATCGACGATTTCTTTGAGTGAATTCAAGTCAGACAAAGATTTTCTCATTCACACTGGTTACGAGGAACAGAAAACGTGGAGAAGTGCATCTGAAGCATCGACGTGGATTATGCTGCTGTACGTGTTTGGGTCTATGTTAATCGTCCATTATTTACCGCGCTTGACCAAAATGGTCCCAAGTTCACTCGTATCTATTCTTTCGTGCTTGATTTTCGAGCACGCTATAAACAGAACGGCCATAGGAGCAGACACACCCACCGTAGTAGATTTATCTCCGGTAAAAGGAGCGTTTCCGACGTACCACACTCCGGATGTGGATTTAACGACGGAGTCGTTTGGAATTATCGCTCCGTTGATATTTTCCTTGGCGGCGGTCGGGTTGATTGAATCTGTATTAACCTTACAGCTCGTGGATGAAATCTTGGAGGATACGTCCGATGCGACTGGTAGATGCACGCAAGAGTGCGTCGCGCAGGGCGTCGCAAATCTCTTGAGTGGAATGTTCAAGTCTATGGGCGGGGACGCGATGATTGGCCAAAGTACAATTAACGTGAAATCAGGAGGAATCGGAAGATTATCGACCGCTTTTGCGGCGACCATGTTTTTAATATTCGTAGTTGCGGCTTCAAAAGTTATCGAGTTAGTCCCCGTCGCCGCGCTCACGGGTGTATTGTTCATGGTTGTTATTTACACCTTTGATTGGAGTTGCTTATCCCTCATGACGGGAAACGTTCGATCTCTTTGTATTCCAGGTAGAAGAGAAGGAGAAGACGCGCAGCAAGAAACCACGGGAAATGACGAGCAATCGGCAAAGAACAACTCGTACAGGGTGGATTACGCCGGTCGTCGCCGTCGTAAATGTTTCGCGGATACGACCGATCGCGTGCGTTTGCAAGACACGTTTTTAATATTGTTGGTAACGATCTTGACGGAGCGCACAAACTTAGCCATCGCGACTGGTACCGGGGTAGTTTTCGCGGCACTATTGTACGCGTGGGATAATTCATTCAATGCGCTCGATGTAGTACGTACAACTGAAACTTTAAGCGATGGAACGGAGAGAGCGGTGTATCGATGCTCCGGGGAATTATTCTTTGGAACGGATCGCGCGTTTAAAAACGAGTTTGCGCTTCGCGTCGATCCAAACGATATCGTCCTAAACATCGATAATTGCAGAGTGTGCGACTACTCCGGCTTAGCAGCTATGAACTCCTTGTGCGATAGGTATCTCGCTCTCGGGAAGACTTTGCGAATATCAAACTCCAACCCGGAAAACGCGCTCATCATGGAAAAACTCGGAATAAAATTCATCCCGGCCGTTTTTGATTCCAACGAAGGAGTCATCCCGCCGTTGACGAACTAAAATATTAAATAATAATAGCTTTTAAAGTCATCATCCCATAAAACTAGTTAAAAAGAAAGCGTGCTTTTGGAAGTCGTACTACATATGTGCTACTAACATTAAACAAAAATATGTATTAAACAACACGCTCGAGAGGAAAAGGAAGAGATCATTGTACTTCGTTATCCTTTAATACCTTGGCTACTTCCGCGGCGATGATGTTTGCCCACGCCTTGTAGCCCATATCGTTTGGATGCACGCCGTCTCTCGCGGTAAACTCGCCTTCTCGAATACCATCACCGCTATCCCCCCCATGCATTCGGACGGCATCTCTCAGCGCTTGTAGCGTGGGAGAATTGATAAACAAAGCTTTACGTTTCCCTAGCTTATTCGCGACTTTTTCTTTTTTGTCGTCCCAACAGTCGTTCAGTTTCAAAATAACTTCGCGAAGTGGATTCGGAAATAAAGGCGCGATGTGCAAGGGATTCCCCGGCAACACGACGAGCGCGTCGCTCCCGACGACGTTCTTGATTTCTTTGATCACATTTTCCAACTCGTTCTCGAAATTCTCCCGAAAAAAGATTTTTCCGTGAAGAAAGCACGTTTTCACGTCATTAATCCCGCACAGAATTATCACCGCGTCCGCTTTCCTCGCACACGACGACGACGCTTGTTGTTGTTGTTGTTGTTGTTGAAATTGTTGTTGTTGGAGAAAAAACTCGTTCTGTGCGTTTTTATCCTCCTCCTTCTCCTCCACCTCGTTTTCGACTGAATCATGACCACTGCTATTACTACTCCTACTTCTGCTGCTACCGCCGCTATCGTTACTGTTACTAACGCTTCTTCTACTGTTGTTACTCTCTCTGAGCTCGGGAAGCACGCACGACGAAATATCGCTCAACGCTGCGCCTTTCTTTCCAACCGCAATCCATTCGATCTCCACCGATAAAAGCTCCGCCAATCGCTCCGCGACGATTCTCGCCAGCGCCGGCGTATTCGTCGTGCAACCCACGCCGGTGGCGAGCGAATCGCCCACAATCACCACGCGTTTCCTCTCCTTACTTTTACCTCTTCTTTCTTTTGTCGTCGTCGTCGTCCTTTTTGTCCTCGAAAGCATCATCTTTGTCGCAGAAACAAAAGTACTCTCATTCTGTTCCTCTTCTTCTTTCACTTCTTCGTCTTCTTCGACGAATCCACATCTCGCCAGTCCTTTAAACGACGTCCCTCTCGTCGGCTCTTCTTCGATGGGTTCGTAACTGTAGTGCAAAAACATCGCTTGGGAGAACGTCACGGTCAAACCCGCTGCGAGGAGTGTCATCACGGAAGAGACCGTTGAGCGTGTCAGCGAGAACAACATTGATGTTGTTGTTGTTCTCGTCGTCGTCGTCATCTTCTTCTTCTTCTTCTTCTCCTTCTGGGTTGTTGTTGTTGTTGTTGTTGGAATCTCTTTTTCTCTCGTTCTCTTTCGTCCGTCTGTCTGTCGTCTCTCTGCGAAAAAAAAAACAACAAAACGCACACGTGAAAAACGCTCTTCTTCACAAAAAAATTTCTCTTTCCTCTCTCATCAGACGAAAGAAGCAAAAAGAGAGAAGAGATGACGGCGACGACGATTGCATCATCGACGAGGATGATGATGATGATGAAAATGGTTTCGACCACCACCACCACGAATACTACACGTCGTCGTACTACTACCACGAAGAGCAAGCCTTCAAAAACCACTTTGAATAATAATGCGTTGTTCTCTTCTTCGAAAAGTTGTCGTCGTTTGGAAGCAACGAGAGGAGGAGGAAGAAGAGAAAGAACGAAGAAGAAGATATCTTCTTTCGATCCTCCTCGCGCAACATCATCATCATCAGAACAACAAGAACAAGAAGAGCGAAAAACGAATACCCCTAATACGAAGAATGCGATGAATTTCGATGTACCTAAAGTGGTGAAAATTTGCGGCATCACCACCGCGGAAGATTGTCGCGTCGCCATCGACAGCGGCGCCTCACACGTTGGGATGATCTTATGGCCCAAGAGTAAAAGGTCGGTCGATATCGAACGAGCGAAAAAGATCGTAAAGGAGTGCGAAAAGAGTAAAGAAAGAGTGATAACGCCAGTCGCGGTGTTCGTGGACGAAGACGGAGCGACGATAGCGAAGATATGCGAAGAGCTTGGATATAACACGCACGCGCAGTTACACGGCGATTTGGCCAGACAATCTCTGAAGGATATTCCGCAAAAGATCAAAGTTATTTGGGTGTGCTCGGCGGACGAGAGCGGGAAAATCGTGACGGAAATGCCGGGGGAGAGCGAAGAGGAGTTAGCCTCGAGAAGGAAAGAAATGTTATCCGGGGAGAAAGGGTGGAAAGCACCGATTGATTGGGTAAATGGACCGAGGAAAACGGTAGATTACGTGTTAATCGACGGCGTCAACGCCGGATCGGGGGAGAAATTCGAGTGGGAAAACTTAAAAGTTCCCAAAGGATGTTCCAGGAAAGGATGGATTTTAGCCGGTGGATTGACGCCGGAAAACTGCTCCGAAGCGGTCATGGTGTTACGTCCGAACGGTGTGGACGTCGCCTCGGGCGTCTGCGACGAGAGCGGCGTCGTAAAGTCGAAAGAAAAGTGCGACGCCTTCGTCTTCAACGTTCGAGCCGCCGCCGCGAAGTAGTCGAGAGCGAGAAAACGAGAGAGCGTACGTTTAGTTGAGAAGAAGAATAACGTCATCGCGCGAAATGAGAGAGACAAAAGAGAGTTAGAGAGAGAGTTTAGTAAAACACGCACTACTTAATACTAATTTTGCATCGCACAGAGTAATACCTTTGCCTTCATTATGATTTAGAAACATGAACACGCATAACGCTCGCGCTTCAGAACACGCACACGCTCGTCTTCAACGGCTTTTGCATCCTCATCATCATGTCAAAGAAGAAGAAGAAGAAGACAAAGACAAAGGAGATAAACACCTCGCTCGCTCGTCGCGCAAAAGTAAACAAAAACGACGCGTCGTCGTTTCTCTCCTCTTCTGTCGTCGAAACGAACAAACAGAAGCGCGTGTGCGACGTCGCGTTGCGAGCGGGAAATCTGACCTCCTCGGTGAAAGCGTTTTTGCACGTCTTGGACGACTTGCTTTTGATCTCAGACGATCACACAGGGGACGATTCAGACGACGACAAAGTGTGTTTGTTCTCCTCGGAGGAACAACTCTTTTCTTTTCGCAATCTCTCTCAACTGTTGGAGAGAGTGCTCGCGTTGTGTCAACTCCGCGCGAACGCGAAAGCGGTGAAGAAAGTCCTGGGAAAAGTCAAGCAGTTGAACACCAAAAATGTTGAAGGGCGTCGTCGTCGACGAGTGTTTACTGCGACGACGACGACGACGACTCATCAACTTCTTCGTTTGACGAACGCGTCTTTGCGATGCGCGTATTTTACGTTTTGCGCGGCGGGAGATGCAAACGCAGCCGCAGAGTTACTCCTGATTGAGAATAACGAGGACGGGGAGGAGGACGTCGTTGACGAGAGCGGAAAGAGCGGAAAGGGCGAGAACGTGAGCGGCGTCGAGAAGACGATCGAGAAGATTGGTAAGGAGAATTTAGTGCGAGGGTGTTCGTTCGCGAGGAAGAGTTTCAGCGGCGTCGGTGGTGGTCACATGGTCGTCGTCGGCGAAGAGGAGAAAGAGGACGAGCTTTTGTGGCGGGTATTGAAATTAATTCGCAAAAGCAGCGACGACGAAGACGACGAGGAGAAAAAAACGAGGAAGAAGAGCGCGGGAAGACTCGCGCCTAGTCTCGAGATGAAAAAACGAGAAATGATTCGTGCGTGGATGGTGAGCGATGATGATGCTTCTCCTCGTCGCGAAAGAGTTCGCGTGGAAATTAGAAACAGAGTTGAGTTACCCGCGCGTTCGGAAGAGGAAGAGGAAGAGGAAAAAATACACGCCGCAGCTTTGCGTAACAACAATAATAGCTTACGCTTCATCGTTTGTTGCGAGGACGACGGTCGACGGCGACCGGCAAATCGTTTACCGTTGAAACTCTTTCGACCAGTCTCTCCAAACGCTTTGGTACTCGCGCCGGCAGGCTTTCGAGCGCCGAGAGTAAATCGCGTCGATTTGAGTCAAACGGTTGGACCCGGGATATTCGCGTTGACGTCTGTTTTCGCGAAAGCAGAGTGCGAGTTATTCGTTCGAAGCGCTTTGGCGTGTGGACTCGTAAAAGACGACGAGAACGACCAAGAGTCGATGGAGTATTGCGAAATATGCGTGTATAATGCTGTCGTAGAAAATATTTGGCAACGAATTCGCGACCATTTCCACGCCGACGAAGAAGATGCGTTCGAAGACGACGACGACGAGGACGACGACGATAATTCTGTCCACCATTATTGGCTTCCTGTCGGCATAAACCCGCGGTTTCGAATATTCAAATACGACGATAAGAGCGTCTATCGCAGACATCTCGACGGCGCTTGGCCGTGCGGTATGCTCGACGAACAAACCAACGAATTCATCGTCGACGCGAACGCGCTCCTCGACGGTAACAACACTAATAATAAAGAAAACCAGCGGACGACGCGCCTCACGTTTCTCATCTACTTGACCGATACCTTTCGAGGTGGCGAGACGACGTTCTATTCCGTCGATGATGACGATCATACTAACGAAGAAGAACAGAAGAAAAAAGTCATCGTCGGTAACGCCGTCGCGCCGCGAGTCGGCGCGGTCTTGTGCTTCCCTCACGGAAACGCGAAGAACTCTCCCGTTCACGAAGGCTCGAGACTGTTTTCTTCCTCAAAAAACGACGACGACGGGGACTCTTCTTCTTCTTCTTCTTCTTCTTGTAAATTCGTCGCGCGTACCGACGTCGTTTTCGAAAGAAAGACAAAGAGGAGAAAGAGGTAAAATTTAGTATTTTAGAGGAGTACCACAGTAGTCGTTTTTTGGTCAAACAAAGGAATACATTTGCCCAAAATGCAATCATAATTTCTCGCTCATATATTGTTTAATACTAATAATAATAAAGGAAGAAGACGTGTACCGTAAGAAGAAGAAGAGAATTCGTTTTTCGACTTCGTTTGGTTTTGTCTTCTGAAAGTGTTCGTTTTACTACACTTCGTTGGTCTTCTTTCATCTTTTACATACCAAAAGCATCATCGTCATCATCATCATCTTCGTCACGAATTTTGTGCGAAGAAGAAGAATTCCTCATCATGTTCCCTAAAGAAGAAGAAGAAGAAGAAGACAAACGTCGCGTACGTCCTCGTTCGTTGACGATAACGCTCGCTTTAGTAGGAGGAGCGATGCTGATGCTGTTTTATGATGGTTTTGGTGGTCTTCGGTATCATCATCAACGTAATAAGAGTAATAACGTCCAAGGAGTTCTTCACCGCGTGTCCTTGCAAAAAAAGGTGCCTTTGATGAAAGCAAACGAGGACAAGGAAGCGATGAGCGAAAACTGGCAAACGAAGATGAAAGCGTCCAAGCTGCGCGCGAAACACGCGGAGATGAAGAAGAAGCAAATGGTGGAGAAGTACACGAGAAACGCCGAAACGAGTTTAATGGAGGACAAGAAGATGGAATCGTCTGAAGACGCGTCGATCGGAGGAGAAGGAGGAGCGACGTCGTCGGTGCCCATCGCGAATTACATGGACGCGCAATATTACGGTCCGGTGGAAATCGGAACGCCAGGGCAGAAATTTCAGGTGTGTTTCGATACCGGGAGCTCGAATTTGTGGGTGCCGTCGTCAAAGTGCAAGTTTTCTCAAATTCCCTGCGACGCGCACGAAAAGTACGACAGCGAGAAGAGCAGGTCGTACGAGCCGAACGGTGAGGATTTTGCAATTCAATACGGATCTGGGTCGTTGAGCGGGTTCTTGAGCTCGGATACGGTGCGTTTGGGAAATTCGATTGAAATTAAAGATCAGACGTTTGCGGAAGCGACGAAAGAGCCGGGATTGACGTTCCTTTTCGCTAAGTTTGACGGGATCTTAGGATTGGGATTTAAGGAAATCGCCGTCGACGGGGTCACGCCGGTGTTTGATAACGCCGTCGCGCAAAATCAAGTCGAGAAAGATCAGTTTTCGTTTTGGTTAAACAGAGATCAAGACGGAGACGGTGTGGTTGATGGTGGTGAACTCGTCTTTGGTGGCGTCGACGAGAAGCACTTCGTCGGCGAGCACGTCTGGGTGGATTTGACGAAGAAAGGCTACTGGCAATTCGATTTGGATGACGTGAAAGTTGGTGAGTTTTCATTCATCGACGACAAAAACGACAAGACGACGGTGTCGTTCTCCTCCTCTACTAAGCATCAAGCGATTGCAGATACAGGAACATCGTTGCTCGCCGGACCTTCCGCCGTCATCGATAAAATTAACGACGCAATCGGCGCCGAAAACTTGATGATTCAAGAGTGTAAGATTGCCATTAAACGTTACGGCGAAGAATTTTTGGACGACATCGAAACGTACGATTCGAGTCAAATCTGCGAGAGTTTGAACATCTGTCCAGCTGCCGCTGAAACAAATGCGATTGAAAAAGAAATAAGTGAGCCAACCGGGGTGTTGGCTACGTCTCGAAAATTATTGATGACGACGAGAGAGGAAAAGAAACATCGCAGTCTTCGCGGGGGTCTCTCGCTTTTGGGCGATCTTTTCAAACCGTCAAAGAAGAATGAGGAAAAAGAAACGAAAAAGAGTAAAGTTGCGTGCTCGGCGTGTGAAATGGCCGTGGATTACGCGAAGGAGTTATTGCAAGCGAACGTGACTCGTACGGTTGTTTTGAATGAACTCGAGAAGGTTTGTGACTTTGTCCCGGCGCAGCCGGGTGGACAAGCCGGAGTCGATTGCAACGCCATCGATGAAATGCCAAATATTTCGTTTACAATTGCCGGTAAATCTTTCGAATTGACGCCGAAACAGTACGTCTTAGAGATTGATGATGGACAAGGCTCAAACACGTGCATTAGCGGTTTCATGGGTTTAGATGTTCCTAAACCAATGGGTCCTCTGTGGATTCTAGGTGACGTGTTTTTGGGACCGTATCACACGGTATTTGATCACGGCGGGTCCAGAGTCGGCTTCGCGAAAGCCGCGTAAATATACTATCATTATCTGTTGTACATACAAATTTTATTTTACAAGCTCACTGCTACTGTTCACGTGTTTATGAATATTCTTTATTTTCTCCCGCCGAAGCTTTCGCAGCTCTGGACAAAGCTTTTTGATATGAGTACGGATTATGGTGACGACTGATTGAACCTTGCGAACCGTAACTTCTCGGATCCGACAAAACTGTGAGTGGATGTGGCGTGTTGAGTATCACTCTCTGCGCCGCATCTCGAGTTTGTTCTCGCATTATCACCGATAGATCACCGCCGACGCCTTCTTTCGCTTTGGTCAAAAGCTCTCTATCAATCTGGGAAATTATCAAGGACGCCGTTAATGCTGCATCCGCTTGCGTTAAGCACGCAATCTTGTTTAAATTCTCAGACAGAGTCTTCGTCGTTGAAGTTGTTGTTGACCCTCGCGTTTGAGCTACTTCATCGGCGTAAAAATCAAGTTTACGCTCGTCTTTTTGCGCATCGAGCCAATGCGATTCTTCGTCGAAACTCGCATCTAGACTCATCGTCGATATCGAACTACTTTCGCGAGCTTTAGCGGCGATTATGTCGTACATTTCTTCTCCTTGGAGCTTATAGAATCCCGGTCCTTCTGGTAAAAGTGGATGCGCCGAACCGTGTACGGGTTGTAAAAGATACATGTCACCCAAAGGTGCGTACATCATTTCTTCGTTTAAGAGCGTAGGCATGTTCACGCATTTGAACGGCCGAGGACAGGGAGCCGAGCCCAAAATAGAACGCGTCCACGGAGGATAATAGCACGAAAACGATCGAGGTACGATATCTTTGCCCATGATGACGCCTTTAATGAAATCTCGCTGCAGCCCAATCCTTTGCATCAAATCTTCCGCACCGCGATCGAAAACGTACGGCGACCCGAACGTCCAGATATCATCGAGCGCGTATCGAGGAACTCCATTTCTCAGAATGAGCATCAGACCGAGCAAATACGCCAGAGATCCACCGATTGAATGACCAGTTAATTTTATCCGAGCCTTCTTAGAGCCAAACGTCTTCAAATGGTCTTTACACAATTTTTCAACGCGATCGTACATTCTTTGCGCGCAAGCGTACGCTCCTTGATGGACTCTGATTTCTTTATCCTCAAACGTCGTGGGTGTCCAAGTTAAATTGGTTTGCCACGAGGCAAAGTTGGTCGATCCTTCGACGACAATCCATAACGTTGCGTTTTCCTTGTCTACGCCCACGCAATAGTTCACCGGCATCACCGCATTCTCACCGGCTTCTTTGTTATTACCATTCTTCTTCTTTTTCTTTTGTAATCCGTTTTCCGAAGACGCTTTCGATTTTGCTCTTTGTTTTTGTAACTCGCTTATTTTCTCGCTTTCGCGTAACAACGCCGAGCGTTCTTTCTTCAACGTTTTCTGAGACTCCGAAACTCTGGTGAGCTCTTGAGAAACCAAATTAGCGAGCTCCGTGGCTTTTCTTGCAGCCTCGGCCGCGTTTGGATCGTCAGGTTTTAATTCTCGCATTCTCTTCACCGATGCCAACGCTTTGATGGCTTCATCCGCCGCCGCAGAAGCTAAGCGAATCGATTCTTCTCGATTGTGTCTTTCCTTTTTCAAATTTTCTAAAAGAATTGCGTTGTTCATCTCCGAGTCGGCGGCTTCGGCATCGGTGAAGTTGATATTCTCAACACTCGAGGTTTGGACGAGTCGTTGTTGTTGTTGTTGACTGTCGTTGCCACTAATTTCATCCTCCGAAAGAGCTTCTTCGTGCTCGTGCGAATTCCATAACATGGTCAAACCGTTTCGAGTTAAACCATCCTTTGTCGTTTGGTCCGGAAAATTATAAATCCAAGAGGAAAGAGAACAAGCAATCCTAGCATTCTTCGTATCTTCTTCGGACGCTCGATATAAGGACGAGGAAACCATGTTTCTTAAAGCAGGCTGGAGAATGCTATCCAAGTTATCGCTTCTGTCGGTTTCACCGGTTGATGTTGTTGACCCGACAAAATCTTCCGCGTCTTCATCAATCGCCGCCATCTCTTCGAGTTGCCTCGTCACAATTTGCGAAAGTTTTGCGCCTGGCCACGACGTTAGTTTCGCTAAAGTTTCGGTAATATTCGACGCAACAATCGCATCTTCGGCTACTTTACGAGCCGAGTTGATTTTACTGTACAAACCTTCGTCGATTCTTTTCGTTTCTACCAGTCCCTCTTGTTGTTGTTCTCGTTGAATATCGGTATCGGCGTCATTCTCACTACTCTTCTCTGCAGACTTTTGTGCTCCTGGCTCGAAAAGTTCTCTCAATACCAAAACTTGTCTGGCAACAACGACAGTTTGTTTACGCGAGGAAGCTGAAGCTTCTTTTAATTTGACCTGGGCAGCTTCGAGCGCTTGACGCAAAGCTTGAATATTTTCCGGCTGACTTTCACTCAAGCCGCGTTTACCATTTTCGGAAGATGTCAAAGAAACGTTCTTCTTATACGTCGCGCTTTGACGATACGTTTCGATGCGTTCGCGCACTTTCAAAACGTCATTTGCCGCTACTTCGACGTCTCCAAGCTTTGCTTTTGCTTTGTCTGCATTTTTAATCGCCTCGGAGAGCGCCTCCTTTAAATCGTTGAACGTATCCTCTTCACTTTGATTTTCGGCGGTGATGAAAGCCCCGCCTTCTTGCGCTGTTGATGGTGGTGGTGGTGATGATGGTGATCTTGGCGTGCGCGGCGGCGATTCTCTATCGATTTGTAAGTCAATCTCTTGAATAGCGGCTGTTAATTTTTGCAAGGCGTTGTTTGCAACCGCGACGGCGTTTACGTTCGCGTCGCGAAGTTGTTCATCGATTATTCGTTCGTCGTCTTCTGCGTTTACTTCCTCACTTTGCTCAGCTATGCTTAAATCAGCAGCAGCATTAGCAGCAAAAGTAGTCGCCGTTGCAGTCGAGGATGAAGATGATCCAGAAAACAAATTCCCGATCAAAGGCGGAAGCGGAAGACGCGAAAGAAACGCGCTCGCGTCTGGGATCCAGTTTGAGCCAGCATTCGTTGAATCTTCTTCTTCTTCTTCTTCTTTTGTCGTCGTCGTCGTTGTAGTTGTCGTTATCACTGGAGTGGTGGAGTCAGTTGTAGTAGTACTATTTGCCGCGGTGGTAGTGAGCCTCTTCTCTTCTCCTTTCTCGGCCGGCGCTTTCTTGAAATGCCCCATGAACTGATTCGGAGTATCAAACTGTCTTTGCCATTCCCACCTGCTGTCCTGGTTCTTTTTCCTGCCCTCAATATCACCACTGTTACTACTACCGCTACTATTACCATCTCTTCTCGTCTTCTCCCTTTTTCCACCGTCCACGTCCACGGTCTCCGCACCCTTCTCGATTCCAACCGTCAGCGAAGTTTTCTCTCGTTCTTCTTCTTCGACGTCGTCTTCGTCTTCGTCCCAGGAAGAGGACGACGCGCCGCTGAATATATCCTCCAACGTACTCACGGACGCTCGTAAAATGTCTTCCCAGAAAGTACCCGTCCCATCCGCATCCACTGCTCCTTCAACATCCGCCCCTTGGCCCTCTCCTTCTCTCCTCTCGTCGCCTCCGCTCCTCGTCGTCGCCGCGCCGCCTCTTCTCTCGTCGATCGCCGCGGCGCCCGCGACAGAAACCGCGGCAGTGGCGGTCGCGGGAAAGTTTTCTTTTCTTGGCGTCGATTGAGTCCTCCTCAACGCTTTCACGCGTTCTTGCAACTGTCCAATCTTCGCTCGCAACGCTTCTTCGTTCGTGGTCAAATTTTCGCTCACTTCGGCAACCTTCTCGTTAAAATCATCGTCATCCGAATCGCCGCCTTTTCGAGAAGAAGAAGACGACGACGACGAAGAAGACGGGACGACGCGCATCCTCATCGCTCGTCGCTCGCGTTCTCCTCCTCTTTCTCGCGGAGAAGAAAGAAGAAGCGAGCCGCCCGTCGTCGTCGTCGTCGTCGTCCTCAAAGAACGAGAAGAGAATCGGAGGACAAAAAAGCCGTTAAGGTTGTCGTTTCGTCGTCGTCGTCGTCCTCGGCGTACGAACGATGGTGCCTTACCCGTCGTCGTCCTCGTCCTCGACAATAAGGTCCTCGTCGTCGTCGTCGAATGACAACGAGAACCACCCCAATTCGGAGTCGCGAGCGACGGAGAGGATGGCAACATTACCAAGCGCATTAAGAAAGTTTTTTATGCGTTTTTTTCTGACGCTTTTTGGAGAGAAAAGAGGACACGTGAGTCAGCAAATGAAAGAAACATTGAAGGGTGTTCGCTTCTCGGTAGTAGAAGACGACGCGGAGACTCTATTCGCGCGCATATAATAATAATAATAATAATAATAATAAATGGTACCAAAAGTAAATTACAACGCGCGTGAACGCATTACGCGCACATCTCTCTCTCTCTCTCTCTCTCTCTCTCACTCACTCTAAAACAGTTTAATTTCTCTTTTCTATATTCTCTTCTCCCTCTCTCTCTCTCCTTCTCGGTTTCGGTTTCGGTTTCGCTTTCTCTTCTTCTTCTTCTTCTAATACCTGCCCTCCTCCGTTCTTACAACTCGGTCTTCGCTCCTTCCTCTTGTTGATCCGCCAAACACTTCGCGTTGTCGTACGCTCTCACGGGAAACTGCGGGTGCTCTGGAATTTTCACATCCGGCGACGCCTTGATTTCCTTCAAAACTTCTCGGATGGCGGCGTCGAGTTGCTTGTCGGTGCCGTGGAAGGATTCGATGGGTAAGTTTGCTACTGGAATATCCGGGATGACACCTTTTTGCTCGATTAACCACTCGTTACCGAGGTACGGACCAAACGAAGGGATGGTGAACGAGCCGCCGTCGACTAAGGAGCACTCCGGGTTGCCAGAGTACCCGACCGCGCCGCCCCAGGATCTGGCGCCAATCACCTTACCGAGCTTCATGGTTTGGAAACCAGCGGCAAAAAGTTCCGCATCTGAAGAGGACATTTCGTCGATCAATACGACGACTTTGCCTCGGAAAGAGTATTGCATGGTCGTCTCTCCCGGGCCGCTGCGGTGGGACTCAAACATCCAAGCCACTCTTCTCAAGCGTTCCAACACCCACGTATCGATGTTCCCGCCATGGTTTCTTCTCACGTCAATGATCAAGCCACCTTTTCGCAAGTTCGGATAAAATTGACTGGCAAAGTCATCCATGGAATGCGTTTCCGGTCCTTCTTGGACCATGTCTTCGAGATAGACGTAACCGATGGTGTCGTTAGAGTCGTGGCGAACCTTCGCTTTTCTTCTGTTCAAAGCGTCCGCTTTTTGAAGCGCGGAGCACGTCCCGACGTCGAGAGGAACGACGACGACTCTGTCGAGCATGACTAGTTCTTCCTCCTCTTCTTCGCCCATCTTACCCGAGGAAGAACTTTTAGAAGCGCCGTCTGATGATTTGCTACTGTCCGCGTCTTTGGAGGGTTTCGCCGACGACGAGTGCGACCCCAATCGATTCGATTTCAAAGCCGATCGTGCGATATCCGTCAACGGATTGAACGCATTCAAAGTCCCGCCGTTGAAATATTGCTCGCCGGATCTTTTCGGGCTATTTTGTTGACCATCGCCACTGGGAGCCGCGGCGGTACTTGTGCGCGACCTTTTTGATGCCATGGAAGAAGACGAAAGGGACGACCTTCGGAGCGCGTTTGATTGAGCGACGCCCAAACTCGAGCTCGATTGTTGCACGCTTTCAATCATTTCTTGCAACTCTTCCAACTCTGCCATCTCTTCCTTCGTTCTCGGGCCGCGAATGACTTCCAAGAGCACTTGCGAATACGCTTTACCCATTAAAAGTTTCGGGAGAGGATCGGACAAAGCGTTGACCAAAACGCCATCGATTCGAGTGATGATATCGCCGGGTCTCAAATCCACAGCCATCGCCGACAGAGGTGAGTTCGGGGCCATCAACACTTCGGAGGTGTCGTAGATCTTCGTAATGCGCAAACCTTGAGGAACTTGCTCAAATTTAGCGCCCAAGCAGGCCGAACTCTGTCCCATGCCAATTTTTTCAAAAGCCTCGCCGCCTTCGACGTCGACAAAGACGTGTAAGACGGACAATTCTCCCAAAGCTTGCTCGAGAACGTCTCGTAACTCATTCTTGGAGGTCAATCTTTTTACCAACGGACGATACCGTTCCGTAACAGCCGGCCAATCGACACCGTGGAGGTTCGGATCGTAAAAGTTGTCTCGCATCGTGCGCATGGCCTCGTCGTACATTTGCATCCACTCTTCTCTCGGGTTGAGTTTCACCGTCCATGTCTCCGGCGGTAACCACAACAAGGCTTGAGCGAGAATCGCATCTTGATCCGGAGTTTCCGCGATGGTCTGCGCAGACATGAGCGCGACGCCTTCTTCTGTGAACAAAACGACAACTTGCAAGTCGCGAGACACCAAAACGTCGTAAGCGTCCGGATAAATTGGCGTAACGTAGCCTTGCATGATGTCGACAGCGATGAGATAGCTTCCCATGGAATCGTACATGTTTAACAAAATCGTAGCGCCGCTACCGATGATGTACATGCTTTCGTATCTCGCGCGATCGACAAAAGGAACCACCTCGGATCTCTTTTCGATGTTCTTCATCGAAATTTTCGTCGGGTATTTTTGCCCCAAAGTAGGATCAAACACCGTGCCCGCTGCATTCATCTCGTCGCCGGAGAAGAACGGACACGCCAAACCTTCTCTCAAAGGCAAACAGTACAAACTTTCTCCGTCTTCGTAGACCGGTTCAGACCCTCTGGAGCCGTACGGTGAATTTGACCCGGAGGAAAACTGCGCGTCGTTGAAGTAGTAGAGGAACAAACCGTCCGGGGAAAACGTCGGCGATCTCGAGTTCGAGGACGGCGGCGTGATGCGCACTCGTTCGTTCGTCTTCGTGTTCCAAGCATAAATAACTTCAAAGTCAGTGTCTTGGTAGAGAGAGACGTAGGCGAGCCAAGTGCCGTCTGGAGACCAGGCGTATTCTCCCGCGGATTCGGGTTGTAAACCAGAGACGATGTTGCGGACGTTCGCTTGATTGTTATCAGACGCGGAGAGTTTCGCGGACGAGGAAGGCTTGTTGTTGTTCACCTTCTTCTTGTTTGCGTTTACGTTGGCACTCTGTTGCTGCTGCTGAGGGTTACCGAGCGACGCCACGTTCGGAGAGGACGACGACGACGACGTCGACGTCTCTCGAAAGTTTGGCGCGCGCATGTCCGCCTTGACAAACTTTCGACCAGCTTGCATCTTCTTCGTGCGTTTATCCAACACGCGTTGACGTTTGATCAAAATCGACGCCGCGTCGAGCACCTCTTCCTCGTCCGCGCCGCTGTTCTGCATTCGCGACAACAGCGGCATTTCCGAAGAAAAGTCCTCGGCGCCGCCGAGTCCTCCGGCACCGATGGGGTCATCCTCCGGCGAAATTGGCGTTCGGAACTCCTCCGTGTTGACGATGGTGTTGGTGAAATTCACCAACTTGACGTGGCCGTTGGTATCATCGAAAGCGAGCGAGGTGCCATCGGGAGAAATTTGCGAATACGACAAACCTCCTTGAATGGCCCCGTCTTGCGTGACTTGCGCTTCCGACCAATAGCTGACTCCGTTGTCCTCGTCTCTTTCCAGAACGACGTAGTCGTATTCACCACTGGCGTCGCTCAACGCGAGTAACTTAATTGGATCACTCGGATGCGAGTTTGGAATGAACTGCACGTGCTTGTATCGAACCATGCCTTCGTACTGGGTAACTTTTTCGATTCTCGTCCCGAGTTGCGCGACGAGCGGCGAAAAGTAAACCTGACCTCTCACGATAAAAGCGCCGTAAATGCCATCGTCTGAGATGGCGAGTTCGGACATTTCATAAAGCGGATCGGAAAGCAACATGGGCTGCGCCTCGCGGAATTCGGATAAAAGATTAATCTTCAACGTCGTCGCCTCGGAAATGATCACGCCGCCTTCGATTTGAGCCGCGCTCAACGTCGCTGATTTCAAATCCGCGCCAACGCGCATGACGATGCGAGTACCGTCGATGGCATACTCCATCACGTCGAACTCGCACTCGAACGTCAGTTGCGTCTTTTTCGAGCCGTCGTCGTTCATCACCCACAAGTTGGCCACGCCGGTTTTGTCGCTGATGAAAAATACCTTGCCGCTGAGCTTGTCCGTGGTTTGCGGCGACCACGCGCCTCGCATGGACCACGATTCTGGCGTCAACTCTTTCGCCTCTGACCAAGCGGTTCCGTTCGCGCCGACGGCACCTTCACCGCACCATCTCCAAATTCTCGCCTGTTCGCCACCTTCGTACCGTTTCGTCGAGGACGATTGTCTCAAAGGATAAAACAAGTAGCATCCTTTGGGATCTTTCGAGCCTCCGTGCGCTTTTTCAAACGGCAACACCGAAACCTTCCCGGTTAAAGCGTCGACTTTCGCCAACTGCGGATTTCCGAGATCGGAAAATTGCGTCGTTAAAATCAAAAGCTCGTGGTCGCCGGACCATTGCGACAACCCGTACGCCTGCGCGCCGTGCGTGACTTGTCTCGCCACGCCTCCGGCGATGGGGAGCTCAAAGACTTCGAACCCGTCCGCAGCTTCCGCTAAAAACGCGATTCGTTTCCCGTCGGGCGAGAGCTTTGGCACCGATTCGTACGAATAACTGCTCGAAATCCTCGCCGCTGGACCTCCTCTCAGATGCGAAAGCCAAATTGACCCTTCCGAAACGAACACTAAAGTATCGTTCCTCACCGACGGCGCTCTGAAGTACCCCAAATCCGATCCAATCCTCGAATAGTGATTCTCTTCTTCTTTCAACAAATCTTGATTCTCCTCCGATAAGCTCGGTTCCGGTTCCTCGATCGCCTCTCTCGTCGGTGGCGCCGCGCCGCCGAAAATCCCAAACATCTCCATCAGAGACTGGTACGCGTCCTCCTCGCTCGCGCCTTCCTGCCCTCCCGACGAAGATTCCGAAGACGAAGACGAGTCGTCCACATCAGAAGACTGTGCAGTGCCGTTGTTCTTGTTCTTGTTGTTGTTATTATTATTATTATTCTTGTTCTTATTGTTGTTGTTGTTCATCAACGTTGATGATAAAGTCTTCTGACCGGGAGCGTTTTCGATCGTCGCCATCGTCCCGAGCCGATGGTGTTGATTTCGCGGTTGTCCTTTTGCCGAAGCGACACCATCTTCCTTCGACATCAAAATCATCTTTGACAACGGCGAGGAGGAGGAACCAACCATCGCGCCGGAGAAGAACAAAACGCACGCCAGTAAAACGTATAAAAACGAAGCGTGTATTTTCGCCCTACTCGACCCCGCGTCTCGAGATGAATGCGCCCCCCCGTGGTCGAAGAGGAAGAACGTCTTCTTTCTCCCGTTTTCGACGTCGTCCGATGAGGCGCCTCTTCGCTCGAATCTCTTCCCGTCATCGTTCTCGTCTTCGTTCTCGCGTATGGACCCGAACTGTCTGGCGTACGGGAGGAGAGGATCGCGCTCTGCTGCTTTTGATGATGCGCTCATTATTGATGATGTCGTGGTGTTGCTTTGATTGATTGATTCTAGAGTGCGCACGAAAGCGCGCTCTTTTCTTTGAAGGGACGCGCCCTTTTTTTTTGGATGGTGATACACACAAAAAAAGTTTAGGGTTTTTTATGTTACCCTAAATACTGCTATGCAGGCGACTCACTATCTATACTAGTACTGGTTTTTTAAACTATGCGTAATACACAAACGCGACGATTCAGACGACGAATTCAGCCGCCTGAATACTGCAACGACTGCAACGTCGTAATCGTCGCGCCGTCCTCTTTTACGTCGTCGTCTCGTCGTCCTTTTCTTCAACCTAAAAAAAAGCTCTCCTTCCTCGAAAAGGAAAGGAAAACGCGTTTACGCGATTTGGTGTTTGTTACTACAACTCTTCTTTCTTCTTCGTCTTTTTCTTCTTCTTCGCGGTGTTTACTGTCGTCGGTTCGTACCGAATGCCTCCAATGTCACCCTCTCTTTCGCTCCATCCTAAGTTTTGCGTTTCCTTAGCCCTTTGTTCTTCTTCGTGCGTGGCGAGTTGTAAAAACGCTTTCTTTTTAAACTCGGTATCGAAAGTGCATTTCGGCGGTTCGGATTGGTAGCACAGTTTTTTCGCGAAATCGAACGTTCTTCGCTTCTTTTTCTTCTTGTCCCACGGGTGTAAAATCTCCTCTCTTCGTTTCTTTCTCCTTCTCAGTTTGATTTCCTCCTCCGTCATCGTCTTCTCGAGCTCCAATTCCTCCTCTTCCTCTTTTCTTTTTTCTTCTTCCCACGCGAGTTTTTCTTCTTGCAACTCGTAGTGTTTCGCGTACACGCCTTCCTCGTCGAATTCGTTCACCAGAACTTGACAGTAATCTCTCAATCGTTTCGGCCATCTGTGTTTGCTAAAATCTCTCACGAACGGTTTCGATCCTCTCGAGCTCGCGTTCCCTAACAAAGGTCCGGCTAAATAATGGTACCCGCTGTCGTAGACGTGCGCGTGGTACAAGTGCCAGTGCGAGTGGTCGTCGCAACTCTTCTCGATCGCGTCTAAATAGTACATCTCTTCCAACTTCTTCCCGTATTTCGCCCCTCTGGCGCGTTTAAACTCTTCCTCGGACAAATCCGCGTCCAACTTCCTCGCCGACGCTTGACACGCGTTGCAAACGTAATGCCTCGGTATCGCCGGTCCTCCGTCGTCGACGACATCATCCACCGACCTCCCGATTTCCTGTAACTCATCCAGTACCCCGCGCGTGGCGTCGTCGTCGTCGGCGGCGCCTTCGTCGAACATCTGGTGCGTCGATCGCACGTCGCCTCTCCGTTCGTCGAAATTCTTCGGATCCGTTAAATCTTCCACGATGATTTCCCCGCTATCCCCGTACGTTTGCTCGATTTTACTTTTATAACTACTCTTCTTGGTCTTCTTGCTCTTCTTTTTCTTCTCTCTTTTCCTCCTCGTCGTCGTCGTAATAGTTTCTTCTTTTCCTTTGTCTTCTTCTTCTTCCTCCTCGGCGCGAGCGAAGAGGAACATTCCCCTACACGGAGAAGCTTCTCCGACGATTTCGAGGAGAGATGATGATGTCGAGAAGAAAAACGGTCTCGTCGAACGACAAAACCAACGCTCTTTGAGAGACACAAAGAAGACGAGGAAGGAAAAGAAGGAAAAGAAGACGGGTTGTTTAAAAGAAGAAAAGGACTGAGAGGAACGCGTTTTCATCGTAAAAGTCGTAAAAGTTCCTTCTTTGTCTTCTTCTTCTTCTTCTTCTTCTTCCTCGCTTCTTCTTCCTCGCTTCTTCTTCCTCTCTTCTGCCTCTGTGAAACGTGTTTTCTCTATGATGTCTCTCTCTGTCTCTCTTAGAGAAGAGGAGCGTTTTGAAGGTCCAAAAAAAAGCCGTCCTCTCAAGAGTCCGTTCGTATACATAGAAAGAAATACGAAGAAAGAAAGAAAGGAAAAAGGAAGACGAAAAAAGGCTCTCGGGGGGGTCCGGAATTCATCGTTTTGGTTTTTTCGGCCAAAAGCAAATAAAAAGCGTCTCTTCCTTCTCTCTTGACGCTTCGGTGGAAGAAAATTAGTCCTTCTCTCGCCGCTGCGCGTTCGCGCGTTGTTTAAAAACATACGAAAATGCGGAGAAAACTCCTTCTTCACACCATTTCGCACGAGCTCTTCGACCTCTTTTTCTTCCTCCTCGTCCTCGCGTACGTCCGCGTGGCGCCGTACACGAAAGTCGAGGAATCGTTCAACACGCAAGCAACGCACGACGTGATTTTCCACGCGAATGAACTCAACGTGTGGGACCACAAAGAGTTCCCAGGGGTTGTGCCTCGGACATTTCTCGGGCCGTTAGTGTTAGGAAAAATGACGAAGATTCTCGCGAGAGCGATGGAGCTCGTCGTGAACAGTAATCCGGTGACGAAACGCGTGTTTAGAAACGAGAAGATTTGGGGCGAATTGAAGCACTTGGTGGAGACTTTGAACGAGGAAGAGACGTTCGTGAGAACGAAAATGCATTATCAAGTCATAATGAGGATGATTTTAGGCTGCGCGTCGACTCTTTCCTTGCACAAGTTTCATACGGTAATAGGGAAGAATTTCGGGAACGACGTCGCGGTATATGCGAGCGCTCTCGCGTTGGCGCAGTTTCATCTGGCGTTTTACGCTTCGAGGCCGTTGCCGAACATTTTTGCGTTCGCGTTGACGACGTTTGCGTTGAGTTTATGGTTAGAAGAGAGGAGAGGATTAAAGATTAATAGTTCGGTTTTGGATACTTTGGCGATAATGGTTGTGAGCATGGTCGTGGCGGTATTTCGGTGCGATAATATTTTGTTGTTGGCGCCTTTGGGGATACACGTGACGTTGTTTCGCATGACAGATATATACGACGCGAGTTTGCGGATTATCGCGAACGTTATGGCGATGGTAACCGTGATCGTGGCATTTGCGTACACGTCGATTACGATTGATTCTAGACATTGGGATCAGGAATATTTATGGCCAGAGTGGGAAGTGTTGTCCTTTAACAATCCGATGGGCGCGAATCGCAGTCACCATTACGGGACGAAACCGTTTTTGTGGTACGCGTATTCCGCGTTGCCGAGAATGTTATTGATTGCGTATCCGTTGAGTATGTATGGGTTTAAACACGAACGCCGGTGTCGATCGGCGTTTATGATCGCGTCGTTCTTTGTTTTCGCGTATTCCTTTTTAGGACACAAAGAGTTGCGTTTTCTCTTCCCGGTCTTGCCTTTGTTCAATTTCTGCGCGGCGTGCGGGATGCACCGATTGAATTTGAACAGAAAGAAGAGCATAAAGGGAAACTTTTTGCACGCGCTCGCGTGGATGGGCGTTATAGTCAGTTGTGCCGTATCTATTGGTGTATTCGCCAAAGCGTCCATCGCAAACTATCCCGGCGGAGAAGCGTTGGCCGCCTTCCACGAGTTGAACCCGGAACACAACACCTTGGGCCACGTGAGAATACACATAGACGACCATTGCGCGCAAACTGGCGCCTCTCGGTTCGGTCAAGCTTATCACGATCACAATGTCATCGTGTACAACAAAAGGCAAGACCACGAACACGAGGGTCATTTACATGCCATGTTACACGACGACGGTTCCCGAGGGCACGATTGGTTAATCAACGAATACAAAAAAATGCCTGGGTATGAAATCATGCGAAATATAACAGGGTTCACCGGCGTAAAACTGAACAAAAAGTTTCCATTCTGGCCGCCGTTGCTGGTGGAGAAAGACGTTCGAGTGAAAGTATGGAGACGGAGACACGGAGACGCGCGCCACTGGTTCGAAAAAAATAATCGGGAAGACGCGTTCGACCACCAGCAGGAAATGATTTGGGCACACTCCGGCGCTCGCCAACACGACGATAACCATCCGTACAGGAAAGATCCAGGGAACAGACCAGATTCATGGACGAGTAGTGATGATGATAGTTACAAGAAGAACAAATAGACGACGTCAGCAGCTTCAAAAGGATCCTCGAAGACGAACCGGAAAAATTTGTAATACTACCGCTAACGATGAACCTACTCAACTCTTCGTCCAAAAATGCATGCATGCCAGATATTTTTTTACGGTCGACGACATTTTTCAAACGGTCGACGACATTTTTCAAACGGTCGACGACATCCCCATAATCTAAAAAGGATCGTTGTCTTCTTCAATTTGGTGCAAAAAACTTTGGACGACCGGCGCGAGAAATGGCGTCGTCGTTGTCGTCGTCGAGGTTGTTGTCGTCGCGACCCGAACCCGGTTCGCGTCGTCGTCGAGGGGACGACGCGACAGATCTCGCGGCGGTCGAAGGGAAGGAGAAAAATCGTCGTCGTTTACAAAACGGTCGACACGACACGCATCGAGTGCTGGCGGATTTCAATGTCCAAACAACCCGAGGAGGGACGCTCTTCTTCGTTGCCGCCCTCTTCCTTGTCGCAGTATTCGCGGTGATCTTTCGCGGCGGCGACTCGACGATCGCGGAGAGCGAGGTTCGCGAACAAAACGCGGACGGTGGGATAAGGACCCAAAGACGCTTATTGGCGGAATCTTCGTCCAGAGGTGAGGAAATATCTATTTTGGAGAGCGAAATGACCCCCCGTTTATTTATCCCCTTTCTTTCTTTGCTCGCACGCGCGCGATACGTGACTTTTTGAGGATACCTGCGTTTTGCGAGACTCACCATGTGTCGCTTGACTTCTTCGCGCCAAAACAACAGAAAACTACTTTCATCACGGGTCGAGGATAGCCTCGGTTGGCGAGCAACTCGCCGCGAAGCGCGTATCGGGATTGGAAAACTGCGAACAGACGTGCGATGACATTGGAGAAGCGTGCGCAGGATTTTCATACGCGTTGAACGAGATGAAGTGCACGCTCGTGGCGAGAGGATACTCGTTGAGAAAGAGCGAAGAATCCGATTTTTATCGAAAGAAACGGGTGCCAAAAGCATTCGTAGAGAACCAAAATGCGTTTTTGCCGATGAGCGATTTGGTGGATTCGGTATATACTGCTATAAATGGTACAATCGATGATATCAAAAACGTGTGCAACGCGGATCATCGGTGCGCAGGTTTTTACACGTGTTCTGCTGCAATATCTCGCGAAGATCTCGTCGATGCGTTCAGCGCGACATCTGATGGCGTCGTGAGAAGCGATGAGGACGCGCGGAAGTGGGACGTCATCGAGGCAATAGAATCCGGACAGGGTTTACAAGCAAACGAAGTTGGCACGACATGCGACGCCATTTCTAATGCGCACGCACGCGCGAAAAAGAGGGGAGGGAGTGTGAGTCCAGCGTTGAGAGCAATACTTTCCGAAACAAAGTTCAACGCAGTGTTGTTGAATTCGCTTCCAAAGCCGAGTGCCTTTGTCACATCTCCGGGAATCACCGTCTACTCACGTGCTCTATCAACTTGCGAAGGAAACGCGAACGGTGCCCCGTGCAAATTCCCTTTTGAATACAACAATGAGGAGTATTGGGACGTGGCGCTTGATTTTTCCGACCGACCGTTTTGCATGACATCGCTCCCGGGCACGTGGGGTTACACTGATTGCTTTGCGCAAGACATTATTGGCGCTGTTTGGGAGTTTGGAACGTGGAGTGAGTGCTCAACGACCTGCGGAGGAGGATTTTTGACAAGAAGCTCTACTTGTGTAAATCGAACTGATGGAAACACTCTGGACGATGCATTCTGTGGGAAAAATCCTATAATTTCGAAGGAATGCAACACACACTCGTGCGCAGAGGGTTGTGCGGTCCCTGCGATCGGAGATCGAATACCTTGCGATGAATATTATGCGAGCGACGAGTCAAAATACGCTTCCTTGACATCACGAAGATCTACATGCGAGTCTTGGGGATGCTGTTGGTCACCCAAGCAAACTGTTGGTTTCCGATGCTACCGCAGTACGAGCGTATCGAATGTTCCCGGCTGTGATGTGATGCACGACGCTAGAGAAGGTGACGATCTCTTAAACACGACAATCACAAAATGTGGATCGACGTGTTGTCGAGGTTCAACGAGCACGGGTGAATCTTGCAAATATCATGTTGGATTTGCAGACCCGCAACCGGGTTCGGGTGATGATGGATGCGACGCACTGCGCGCAGAAAACAACACCTACGGCGAGTATCCGACCGATAAAGTCAGCTGGACGTGGAAGGGCCAAGATCTCATGGTGGCAGGTACGGGAGGTTGTGATCACATCACTACAAGTAAGCTGAACACGACAATGAATTGCATGAGTGCATGTCGTAACACGCCTGGTTGCAACGTGATATCGTTCAACGAACCATCTAAAATTTGCAGACTCTCTGACTGCGGGTTGAGACGATCAGAACCCACAACCATGAAAGCGAAGGATTTTAAAGTTTACGTTTGGCAAGCTTCAATTCAACGCCGGTGGATTGTCGGTCCGTGGTCGGATTGTGCGCCGTCGGATAATAGCCAAACCTATGCACCGCGAAGCGGTGATTCAGCTGAATGTGAGCTCACAAAAAGTCGCACTGCAACGTGCATAGGAGAAGCGGGGCAAGCTTTGAGTGACAATGAGTGCTTTCAGTTCCAGCTTTCGAAGCCGGAAACATCGAAAACGTGTTATGGTGCGTGTAATGTCACGAGATCTTGCGAAGAACTCGGCACAACGTGGGGAGTGAAAGATATTTTGGCAGATGCTGGGGGTATCTGGCATCATAATGGCGGCGGTTTAGATGGCCTTGGCAACAACGGATTGTTCGGGGGTCATCCATCCTTGCGCAAGTGCGGAACACTACAGTTTGACGACGGTCCAGATCAAAGCTGGGCTGCAATCAATTCAGCTGATAATCATCCAGCTTACATCGCAGGAAAACCTACTGGATGTTTTCAACCTACGAACAAGTGGCAGAATCTTACTAAAGGTGATTATTGGAAATATATGCATAACTGGAACCAAAAGGAGAACCTTTACCCTGAAAAGAATCCCGGGGTTAACTTTGCGACAGCCAAGCAATATTGCGAAGCCGAAGGTGCACGCATGTGTACTGTGGACGAAATTTACTTTGGAGTACCAAGAAAATACTCCGTTCTTACCTGTCCCGGGTCCTACTTGTGGTCTTCTACGGATTGTGGAGAAAACAGCGAGGGTGTATTTGTCACTGAGGCTACCACTGGAATCTGGAACGAAGGCACCGGCCACGGAGTCAGTTCTGTGCCCAGCGGTCCTTCTAAGCATTGCATTAATAAGACAACGGCAGACTATGGGTACATATATCCAGCGTGTTGCTCTGAATATAAAAAGAATCAGGCGAACCCCGCGGGATCTACTGCCTATCTCTATCCCAGTAGTTACAAAAACAAGACTCTGGAATACTTAGGTGTGGAGTATCCTGTCAGCACTTGGGGAAACGCGTCGGAGTTTCAGACGGTTTTTGAAAAAGAAGTCGATGATCAGCGCTTCTTTTTGCGCTTAGAAAACGGTATGGACGGTTTTTGCAATGCTGGTGACTATGGTCCGTCCATCCGAAAAGATTCCAGGAGAATGATGCCCTGTACAGAATACCAAAGTTCGTGCAAGGCAAAGAGAAAATTTTATGCTGATAGCGGGTGCGGGAAACACACCCATTGTGCCGCCGGCATAGGTGCGAAGTACGGTTTTGCAGAAGGGGCACATGTTTGCATTCCGATGTACAGACTAAATCAGGTTCAATTCGTTCTCGGTTCTTCTCCTGCAATTGGGGGAGTGAAGCAAGATGTGCTGTTTGTTGAACGCGGCGCGGCAATAATCCCGGATGAGGCGAAAATTAAAGTTCTGAAGGGTGAAAGAACGGGTTGCGTCGGTATTTGGGATAAAACAGTCGACGTAGCAGCCGAGACTACTTTGAGTAAACAGGGCGACTATATCGTGCGACCGGAGAATTACCCACTCGTTGGTCCAATCTTAAATTTTAAAACGATTGAACGTATAAAGCGAAATGATGTGGATTTCGGTGGTGAGCTTCCAAACGTCAATCAACCGTATATGCTTTGGAAGGACTTTGTTCTGGATGGTCGAAACAAGATTTTTGGATACGATTATGAAGATCCTAGGCACCAAGTTTGCATGTGCGATACCTCCACGGATTGTAACTCACCAACGTCCTGGCACGATCTCGGCAGCCTCGATATCGACAAAGATTATAACCTATTTCAGAGGTACTCTCGGGCGATTGCAATTGGTGGTGACCTTTACGAATCGTACAGTTCTCGCGATTTCTACAAGCACGTCCCACCGTACTTGATACATTCATATGAAAACATGGTTGACCCTCTTCCCGGTAACTGGCAACAGTTGCACCATGCAAAAGACTCGAAATTTGCCGAGTTCTGTGCTCAGCGTTGCGTAGCGAACGACCGTTGCGTCGGATTCAGTTACACAAAGACGAGCATGAGCGGCGAAGAGATAAACTTTGTTTGTCGTATGCGTTCGAAGAGTATCAGGCTTCGAAAGACTTCCGCCCATCCACAAGTTTTCATTCTTAAATCTTTTGCAAGGGAACGTGGCGGGCTTCACCAATGGGATTGGCAACCAGAGATCAATTTCTCTGTAAAAGGTGAAAGAAATCATCCGACAACATTCGCTGAAAAGCAAAAGAATGTCGATCTGAATGGCTTTAATTCGACAATTTTGCCGATAAGCGCAAAGAAGAACTTTGACCCGGCCGTCGTTGACGTGAAAGACATACGCGAGCGAATGGACGCCCGAGAAAGTGGAGAAGGTGATTACAGGTGGAGAAAGTTTTGGGATGTCCTATACGCAACGGTTTCGGGAGATTCAAAAATTTTCCCGCGACTCAGTGCCAGAGCAAGCGATAATCCAAAATCCTTCTCCGTCCAGAATGAAAGCACGATTTCATTCAACACGTCTGCAAGTGTATTCTTTACGGGCGGTCTTTACCTGCATCGTCACAAGTCTACGTGCGGTGGTAATGGGAAAAATTTTCCGTGTGACATCGGAGGACATCATGGAAACAATTGGGGAGGCTTTTTCAGAGATGAATGGTCCGATGACGATGACTGGCGTCAAGTATGCTTTGTTCCACAAGATACCTTGGAATGGGGCGGACCTAAACCCGAGCCGAATCGTCCCATCTGTTACACGGATGGCAATAAGAATACTTGGGGCTATTGTGATTGCGAGGAGATTTCAGACACAAGACACTTTGGTTTCGATCTTGTTTTTCAAAACACGAAATTCCGCGGCGAAGAAGTGGTCATGATTACGGATGAATTACACGGGCCAATTCAGACCATGCGTTGCACAGCGGGCGGGGAGTTACTTTCTGAATGTTCTTTCTCTGGAAATACGTCTCTCTGCCTAAAGAACGAAAGATATTTAAATGAATGGGTTTCGTCAGAAACGCTGTTTCGCGAGCCTGCTGATTATTATGCGAAGATTCGAAACTTTCCAACCCGCGAATCGCACCCGAATTTAAAAATCCTCTGTCCCGCTGGAGAAGTGCTCACAGGACTCGCATTTGCAAATAACGAGACTGATCCCACGAAGCAAGGAGTGTTGGCACGTTGCGGGGTCCCCAGTGGTTTTGCGCTCGATGGAGATGAAGGATGGACAAACGATAGCACGCTCCTTTCTAAAGGCATAAATGGTGCACACGAGCAAGTCCATCACGGTGATTTTCGAAATCTTTTCTACACCAACTGTCCGGATGGTTTTGTTGCAACTGGTATAGCTCTACAGGGTTTGCAGCATAAGCAGAACAATCAATGGATGGGTTGGTACGGTGAAAATGAAGAAAGACATCTCCGCTGCGCGAAAGTGATTCGCACTGATCCAGATCCGGACGAAGGGTACGCACGTGTATGCGAGCAAAGAGACTGCTCGACATCGACACAACTCATGACTCGCAGCGAAAACTCACTCAATGACTGCATCGCGGCGTGCAAGAATGAAGACTGCACCGAAATAAGCTACGATGACGCAACGAATAATTGCATTTTGTATGTGCAACTATGCAAAACTTCAAACACGCCGCATGGTCGAAATGTGAATAGCGAACTAAAAGCACCAGAGGGATCCTCAGATTTCGGCAAGAATATTTTTACACCAGTTGAATTTGAGCATCCAGTCAAGAAAGCAAATTTAACGGCGTTTGTAGTGAGTTCACACCCTCTTCACAGCTTTTTTAACTCGAATAAGTTGGCGTGGAACACCGCCCCGTGGAGCGTTTGCTCTAAACCCTGCGGAGTTGGTTCGCAAAGTCGGAACGTGTTCTGCGCGCCAAAAGGTAGTTCGATCGAGGATTACAGTCAGGCGGAGGATGCTCTCTGCGGAGGTATTGCACAAAAACCAGCGACGTATAGAAGCTGTAACACTTTCAGCTGTCTTCCGTGGTGTCGGTCTGAATCGGCTGTGCGCAGGCCGTGCGCTTTGTACGAAAGAAGTACTCGCAGTGCGGCTCAAAGTGTAAGCATTCGAAGACAAACGTGCGAAGATTCTGGCTGCTGTTTCGCCCCTCGTCGGAACAATACCGATTTAGAGTGCTACGCGAAACCAGAAGACTCCGATTGGTGGAAAAGTTCTAAGTGGACCCCGCTTGCATGGGAAAAGTGTACAAAAGCGCCGCACGACGTGTGCTTAGAACAAGCAGATCGCAACACAAAAACACGAGAAAATATCTGCGCAAAAAGTGATGGAACTATCAGTAGTCGAGCGCAATGCGAAGCTGCTGAACCTGCGAACCTTCAATCGTGTCTAAAACACGAAAAGTGTCTACAGTGTGAGAACGAGTGCGAGCACGGCACATGTGAAAAAGTCATGCACAAAAGTTCCCCATGGAATTGGCACAATAAGTGCACTTGTCTCAATGGCTGGACCAAAAGTGGCCAATCTACTAATGGTCCGTGCTCACTGAAGATTGGAGTAGATAGCATCATCGAAAACGAAGAAGGATACGGATTGGTTGGCGACGCCACTGACTGCTCAACAAATCCGAGCTGGACAACGGGTGATTGGGGAGATTGCAAAAGGGCAGTACCCCCAGCTACTGGTGGCATAAAGATGAGAGACGTTTCATGCTCTGCGAATTCGCAGTGCTACTCTAACCACGCGTGCAACTCAACGACGAAACCTAGTGCCATTGAGACGTGTACCTTTACTGCAAGCGCAGATTTGGAAACTTCTTTGCCACCTGCGATGGACGACGTGCTCAAAAATTCCGTCGAGTATTCGAAATTGTCACACGCGATGGATAAAGACGACGATTTTGTACTTTATGAATTCCGCGGCGCACCTGCGAGTCATAGCTTTTCTGCCGCGATCTATACATGTGTGAAAGTTTGCAAAGATTCGGTTGGATGCATAGGTGTAATGTTTGAACCAAAGCTAGGCGCAACCATGGGAGAATGTTCGCTTATTTTTCGTGGTTCGTTGAAGTTTCAGACTCTAGAAAGGAGTTCTAAGTCTCACGTTTTCATGAGACGCGGGTACCTGACCCAGACACCCCAAGGAGGTACTCAAGAGGCTAGAGATCTTTACGATGCGGTGATCGGCACGGAAACATGGTCGGAAGAATTGGAAGAATTGGTTCTCGATTTGAATGAACAGGACGCGAAGAATACCTCAAGCATATTGGCAGATGATCCAGTATGGACTTGGATTCAGAACCAAAGGGGTAAGCAAGATGTGCCACTTCGTAAGTCATTTCTCTCGCTTTCGATGCCGATGCATCCGCGAGTAATCGAGCATGTGCGATATTTAAGAAATTTCTTGACTTCTTTCTACGATGACGACAGCATTGCAGATTTGGTTTTATCGTTTGCCCATAAGTACCGTAATTTACGTGGGATCATGAACTCAACGACAGCGCGAGAAGACGACCCATCCGTGTGGACTACCTCGAAAGAATTTCAAAGGATGTGTCGCATTAACAAAGGACGAGACAACTGGAACTCAGCACCACTCTCCAGAACTCCGAATCCTTCTCCGCTCGCGGCTTTGAAGTATTTGTTGGAGAAGAATGAACAAAGCTATGCTTCGTCAACTTTTGACGTAACTGAGGCTCCTTGGCCATTAATGTCGATACACACGATTGCGCATATTCCGACAGATGAGTGCGAATGGATTTGGTCGAGATATGAACTTGCCGAGCCCGATAAGAAAGAATTTGTAGACGCTGACCGGACACCAGGGTTGGCCACTTCTTGGTCACACTACTCTGATAATTACATGCGCTATGAAGTTCAATGCATGGAATCAAACTGGCACAAGGATTCTCTCCCACGAATATCCCAAGATGGTGGAATGTGTGGTCGTCTGGCATACATGGCTGTGGGTAACACTGGATGTCGTGGGAGTCCATCTACTATGGTTGGACAACCTATGCACGCGGCTGCAATCGCTTTTGACAAGGCCCCCGATGGGCATTGGGAAATGGATAAATATAACTGGATTTATAGCAGTTATTGGACAACTTTTGAAAATCCTATTCAAACCGATGATATTTCTGGTCCAATAAAAACACGAGAAACGTCTATAGATCACGCAGCTTCCATACCTTTGGCCATGAATGTCGGTCTTGATTCGTATGTGGATGTTCGTCTCGCGATGCATTTGTTTCGAAGTGTGTATTACAACGAGGGCAACTCTATTCTACCCCGCGTTACTAATATTCTTTTGAGTGCACTCGAGACGAATCCACACGTTCCAGAAGCTTGGGAACTGATTTTTACGCATCTGGGTATGACGACTTTGCAAAATAACACGTTGTTCCAAAAAAGCTTCGAGCAATTCAAGCCGATTGCCAAACACTATCCAACTACATTCAAAAAGCTCATAACAGCGGCAGGATCTTTGTTTGAATGCCCGAGAGGAGTCACAGAATCTGGTCCAATCAAGTGGTTGGAAGACACCATAGATTGGCTCGCCACTTCGGAAGGCGGCGGAACGTTGGGAGAACTTAGTTTGAAGCTCGATATGTACGTTGAAATCTTACCGTGTTATAGAAGTGCACACGGCTCAGGAATGGATATCGTTAGAGCTTGGGAACCGTATTTAATCGCCGCAGCTTGGAATGAACCTCTTGGTATTACAAAGGATACTCGAACGTATTACGCGCGATCAGATGGTCCCACATCGAAGGCTGCTTTTGCTTCTATCTTTAGATTTCTCTTTGGTTGTGGACCAACGTCTACTCGTGAACAAGCTGTACAAAGTAGAGACTTCTGCGGCGCTTCGCTTGCTGGGACGAACCATACAGAAATACTCGATTATCTCGAAGAGTTGATGACAAAAATCCCCCACGGGCACATTGCGAAGATGCAGTTTAACGTTCCTCCGTTTTATCATCAGTGCGGTAATTCAAACAGTTATCCGGAATTCGAAGCAACTGGTGCAGGCAACGACGCGTGGACGATTTGGATGCGTACGGGTAAGGTTTCTCCTCGCGCAGCTTTTGGCGCCGTGTTGAGTATGCTCGGAAAGTACAAGTCATTTTTAGGTCAGTGGAACTCGTGGGTGGATGAAGAGAATGTGTACTTGGATGGACTCTCGGATCCGCTGGGGCTTTATGCAAATGGTTGGATGAGTTACAAATCGGAAAGTATATGGACGGAATTCAAGAGATGTGCCGGCTTTTCTAGGAAACGTATGCGACGCGAACTCTTGGATGAAGGAGAACATTTTGCTTCCACGCCATCTCTTGACTCACAAAGCGTGATCAATAGGACGCATACACTTACCATCCCCATGACGTTTGCGAGGAAGAACCGCGAAGACTTTGCGCAACACCAAAGGACGCTCAAAATAATGCAGGACATGATTGATAAACATTTTCCCGTTCCAAGTGGCGACGCTGAAGATTTGACTTTAATTCCAAATGGGCGCGCGCTCTTGAACATACCAAATTCGGTGTTTATCTCGAACGATGTGGCTCTTACGGAGCAGCTCGAAACAGACGCGCAATTTGACGATAATCTTGAAGGCTCAGAATCAGAAGTTTTAAATGGGACAAGTATACCTTCTGACTCCCAAGAGACTTCTACAAAGGTTGATCCCGTGATGAGTGAAGCGTTTGACACGACTGAGTGCATGCTAGGTTGTATCATGTGTATTCCAACACCATGTGGTCCGAATGCTTCAACAGCTTCGTGCGCAAACTTGACTGCCTGTGATGTATGCGCAGAGTCTTTCTCTTTGCAAAACAGAGATGGCAATATGGTTTGCATTAAGTCTGGCATTTCGCCGATGCAGGAGAAGTTTACCTTTACGAATGGTAGCGGCACAAATGGATCGTCAACACCTGAGCCGTTGCCACCAAGCCCGCCAACTTTAGCACCAGACCTCCCTCCAACCCCGCTCTTTCCGAGTCAACCACCAAGCCCACCACCTCTGTCGCCAAGTCCACCCCCACTTTTACCACCTCCATCTCCAAGTCCGCCGCCGGCTCCGTTACCGCCGCATCCAGAGCCACCACCACCTCTGTCACCTTCACCGTCACCGCCACCTTTACCGCCGCCGTCCCCTTCTCCTCCGCCTTTTCCTCCTCCGTCACCATCTCCGTCACCGCCACCTTTACCGTCGCCGCCACCAACACCACCGCCCCCGCCATGTGTGCAAACAAACTCCTGTCCTTCTCCTCCACCCTCACCACCTCCAGTTCCATCATCACCGCCGTCACCACCACCGCTGTCGCCCCCGCCATTACCACCTCCAGATATTGAAATGTTGAGTAGCCTATTCGCTCCTCCCCCTTCTCCTCCTCCAGATGATGCTCCGCCTTTCGTGGATGACGATGCTGTACCTACGGCGCTAAGCGCTAAGGCTCCATACCACGATGAAGAGGTTCATAACACGAATCAGACTTATCCAACAAGACAAACTTCGAATGATGAATCGCTATTGCCAGAGACGTTATTCAGCATGCCCAGGTATAATCCAAACACGGGCTCAACTTACAAGGGCAAGTTTCAGAATCCGATGAAAGATGCAGATTATCAGGGCATGCTCCTGGGTCAGGCGCTTCCAGGTTTCGTTCTCGCAGGATTTGGGTTACTGTTGGCGATTGTTTCAGTTCTCTTGACGGTTGCAGTGTCCATTACAAAGTGTTTTGGTATTTGCTTCGATTCTTGCAACAACGTGTTCAAACCGAAACCGTTCACAACGAAGCAGCTGCAAACGACGAAGTTAGTCATCTTTTTCTTTTCGATCATGAGCTTGTTTGGATTTGGTGTAATAGTTTCGCAATTAGTAGAGTTAGGATCGCGCGAACATTTGTTGACGATTGCGAACGAGTCTGTGTCTGAGATGCAAAATGCGACATTGGAGATAGAGAGAACCTTGGGAGTAGATGGAACTGATACGAAATTGTTAACGTACTCAGAGTTTGTTTCTGAATTGAATGACGATATTGATGATATTAAGGAAATATACGGAGCTGCTGAAGACTTGGTAAACGAGCAGCAGTCGTTGATTCAAGGCATTGCAGGGGCCTGTGCAGGGGGCATGATCGTGACGATACTTTTCTCTGCCTTTCTTGTCTACAAAGATCAATGGAAGTTGCTCATCATAGTGACTGTTTTCACATCTCTATTTATGATTTTATCATGGATTTCCTGGGGTTTGCTTACCATGGTGGGCACTTTTTTGAACGATATGTGCTGGTCGATGGAAGAATTTGTTAAACCGGATGGTGAAGTGCGAATGGACATGATGGATATCTTACCATGCGTGAGCGCTAAGGCCGCCGTCGATACCATTGGCATGCTTAGAAATTCGATTTTGGAAAAAACATACGAAGCGAACCAAATCATCGTCGATAACAATCCACTTCGGGAGCTCCCTTTACTTTGCCAGGAGTACGTGGCTGTTTCGGTAGATGAAACCTGCAGTCCAACTGGGAATTATGCCCAAACAAACTACGCCAAAACAGTATGCTCAGCGAAAGATGCGGGCCTGTTGAACAACGACATAGATGCCAACGGTTACTACTTTTATCCCGAAAAAGGTTGCGTTTATTCAAACAGTACTTGGGATAACAATCTTGGTTCTCGTCGACACGTAGTTGATGCGTCTGACTTTGAACGCATGTATGCCGGTAAAATAGCTTCATCGGAATATAATCGAGCCAAAGATGCCGCCGAACACGCATCTCGTTTGATTGGAATCGTTCCGGAGACACAAAAATTAGTGACTTGCGGTTACGTAAAGGATGCCTTCCGAGCGATTTCTGTAGAATGTGACGCGACTATTGACAACCTCAAGATTATGTGGGTAGGAAATGTTGTCTTGGCGCTCTCCTTATTTTGTGTTTGGTCATCGTACGCGGTGGCCATTAACCGCTTATCGAACCGCGACCGTCTCGTTAATTCGATTCGCAGTGCTCCTTCTTTGAAAGAAAAATTTTGGGCACCTTCGCCAGTCGACGATGAAACTCTGTACTCCGGCTCTACTTTCGAGCGATCTGCAGACGGAAAAAGCTTCAAACAATATGGCATGAAGCCAGTCGTGAAGACGCTTCGGGCCCTCTCCATGCGGGAAAAAAGAGAGGTTTCGAAAGAGGAGGCGTTCAAAACAGTTTTTCATCGCGATTAAAACGCGGTCATCTTCGGCAATCTTAATACCGAAGTTCTTCTCAATTTTATCGCAAAGAGTATTTTTTGTCGGCGTTCCAGTATTTCTTTGACTTGATAAGAAAACGAGTTCGTAAACAATCTATCTTTCTCATCCTTTCGCCATCGTGCACATGCTGCCCATTTTTCTTTGAAGTAGGGGGCATCTTTCACAATATCTTCGTAGGTTTTCACGCTTCGGTAAAGATTAGAATGTATCCCATACACTTTGTATTTATTATTCAATATATCAACAAGTCACGCATCACGCATCACCTTTTTTTCATTTCTAAATAATATTAACTCTCTTCTTTTCTAACTTGAATGGTCGTCTTTATCGTCGGCGGCAGAAACGGCATCATCTTCCTTCACGGCTAACAACAAACGCTCTCGCACTTCGGATAACTGTTGTATCATTCGCTCCGTGACGTTTTGCGGTGGCGGCGGCGGCGAAGGCGGGGTCGCTTTCGAAGTAACTTGCGCTCGAGCTCGTTCGAGTTGTTGAAGCAGAGCGCCTACGGCAAACGTTGACGTCGTCGTCGTCGTCGCCGGTGGTGGTGGTGGTGTGAGAGGAGGAGATGGCATGGGTAAAGCGACTGTCCCCGCAGGAGCAGGAGCGACAGGCGAAAGTTTTTTGGCGGCGTTATTTCGAGCCTTTTCGATCGTTTCGAGCATACTTTCGATTGGTGATGATGTTAGTTCTGTGTTTTTTTTCGCAACTGTCGCTCGCGCTGTGCCAAGTTGTTCCATCATGGTTGATATGGCTACTTGTGTCGCCGTCTCTTTCTTTTGCGCCTCTAATTTTGCGCGGTCGAGCGCGAAAAGCATTCGTTCAACCTCGTTCTGAGGAGATTGAGAGAACGGTGCTCCTAGATACGCCTGGTTGTAGATGTCGTCGTCAGCAGCGTCATCGTTGGTCTGAAACGTAGCCAACGTTTCCGGAGAGTTGTAAATATCATCGTTGTCATCGTCTTCTGAACTATCCTCACCGCCGTTCTGAAACGTGATCGAACGTTCGGCGTTATTAGCAGCCTCTTCGGCTCTTCGTATTCGTTCATCATCTTCTTCTTTTCTTTTTATACTTTCTTCACGTCGAAAAGATAAACTCATCTCTTCTTTTCTTAACGAGCTTAAGCGTTTGGCGTTTTGTTTCCAAATTGCGTTGATCTCTTTCAGCTTTTGTTTCTTCAATTCTTCTCGACAACGCGGTGTCATGTTCGCAATTAAGCGTCTTAACTTGCTCATCTGAAGAGTTTTAATCTTCACTCGCAATTCTCCAATCGCTTGAACGTGCTTTTTGAATCTTTTTGATATTCTCGTCGTTGCGTTCGGTTTGAAACTAGGACTTCCTCTCAATTCTTTCCCCGTCGTCCAAAAAGTTGCCTTCATCCGCTGAACAAACGGGGGTATTTCTACTTTCCCGCCTAGAAAAGATCCTTTTCCTCCTGCCTTCATGGCTTTGAAGGATTTCATCGCTCCCATCATATTTTTCACGAGTAAGTGTTTGTTCGATAGACGTTGCACGGCGAGCAAGAGTGCAATCCATAACCCGAATAACGCAGTAGCGACGATCGAGTTACCCCGCCACAGATACGTCAAGTTCGATATAGTTTCGTCGCACAAAGGCACCGCACTCTCAAATGCTTCTTTGACATACTGGCACGTGAGAAGCTTTTGAGTGTCAGGAACGATATCCACGAGCGCAGCGACGGAAGAGGACAAGTCTACAGATTCCGTATACGGAACCCGAGGAATCTTCGACGGCAACGAATTCTCGCAGCCTTTATTTTCGCACACCGTGTACGCAGCTTCAAAATTGACCGCAGAAACTGTATGACCGCGCGAACCAAACGCGCTCCATGATGTGTTACCGTAACCACAGCTCCCGCCGACACCTTTCACGCTCGGCCAAAATGTCATCTCGCCAACGTTCAACTCATCATCCAGAACGCCGTTCATATAAGCCGAACAGACCGTTTTTGCGTAATTCGTTTCGGCATACCTCCCTGCAGGATCGCACGTTAATTCAGCGCTCACCTCGACATATTCGTGGCAAACCAATGGTAGGCCCATCAATGGATCGTTCTTTACTATGCGACGGTTTATTTGGTATGCCCTATCCGCAATTGTTGCCCTCAGGATACCAATTGAACTCACCGCAATTGGCGCAGATATACATGGCAATATATCCATCAAATCTACGTAACCCTCCCCTCCAGGTTCGATGAATACTTGCATTGAATAACACATATCATTCGTCATCGTACCCATCATCGTGATGCCAGACCATAACAACCAAGCAAAACACGTAAAAATAGATATCACTATATTCAAGACGATGACGAGCTTCCATTGATCGATGTATACGAAAAATGCCGCTAAAAATGCGAGCAAACTTATGAACACGCTCAGTGTGATTAGCGAGAACTGTATACCTGTAGAACTCGACGTCAATCCAGATCTGACACTGCTATACGAGTCTTTAATGGTCGCGATGTCTTCGTTAAGTTTTGTGACAAAAATTGTTACATTCTCGAGCACATTTTCGCGCGAAAGAACCTCTTCTATTTTCAAAGTCGATTCCTCAACTTCAACCACGGATTTAAGCATCACGTCGCCGAATTTAATCATGGAGTTTTTCACTCGCATTCCTGTCGTCAATACGGCGATACAACCGACAAACACCACGAGCGACAACGTTATTATTACTTTCTTCATTCTCTTGAGTTGTTTGACAGTGAACGGTTTCGGTCTGATAATTATCGACCACGCTCTCGGGATTATAGACTTGCTCCGCTGCATTTGTCTAAGTTGTCTCCTCGTGTATGCAAATACTGTACCAAGGACTATAAATAATCCCAAAAGAGAGCAGAAAAATGTAAATAATGCAATCATGATACCTGGTAGTGCTTGTCCGAGTAACATGCCCATATAATCTGGATCCGCGGCCGGGTTTTGAAACTGACCTTGGTATTCCAAACCAGATCTTGGATTATACCGCGGCATGGAAAAGAGCGAATCCGGCAGAGCGGTTCTACTAGATGCCACGAAAACCTTATCAAACGGATCTTCGTAGTCATCTGTGATAGAAGTGTCGTAAACTTCGTCTAGTGCGAGATTTCCAGAAGTATCCGTCGAAATCGGCGATGGATTCGGGGCTAAAGTTTCCGAAAAATCGATCAAAGGCGGCTGTGGTGGAGGTTGCGGTGGAGGCGATGATGGTTCTACGAGCGGTGGAGGCGACGAGGGAATAAGCGGTGGCGGATTCGGCGGCGGATTTGGCGGCGATGCCGGATTTGGTGGCCAAGGCGGTGGACTAGATGGTAGTGGCGGTTGTGGGGAAGGAGGCGGCGAAGGAGGCGGCGAAGGAGGAGGTGGAGAAGGTGGAGGCGTTGGTGATGGAGGCGGCGATGGAGGCAATGGTGGAGGTAACGGCGGAGGTGGTGGGGGATAATATTTTGTCACTGATGTTGGCGGTACGACGGATGAAACCTCTAAAAGACCGTTTGCTTGGAACACTTGAACGACTGCCGAAGATTCTGATTGAATAATCGTGTCTTCGATGTTTTGCACTTCCTCGACGTAAAGGACTGCGATGCTAAATTGCACGTGAAGCGAACCGGACAAAAGCGAACGTCGAGAATTCCTTCGACGCCGCCCTTTCTTCGAGGAGGTGGTGTCTGTGATACTATCGATAGTAACTTGTGACGGAAGCACACCGAGCATGTCCGCAATTGCTTCTATAAATGCATGCTGCTTTTCCTCGTCAAATTCTTCCGCAGAGTATCCCTCGACATCCATATCTGCTTGTACGCCCACTTGTGCAGGCGGTGGAGACGGCGGCGGAGACGGTGGCGGAGACGGAGGTGGTGGCGGAGACGGAGGTGGTGCGGGAGGAGGTGGATTTGGCGGAGGAGGACTCGGCGGGGGGGACGGCGGAGGCACAGGCGGAGGCGCGGGAGGAGGTGGACTCGGCGGAGGAGGACTCGGCGGGGGGGACGGCGGAGGCACAGGCGGAGGCGGTGACGGTGGAGGAGGATAAGGTGG
>Ga0255775_1000356_pt1 | contig 45802 bp, 24 predicted proteins | sample 011ome_26_FD_179973 | JGI IMG/M metagenome (GOLD analysis project Ga0255775, IMG submission 179973) | Coastal salt marsh microbial communities from the Groves Creek Marsh, Skidaway Island, Georgia - 011511BT metaG (version 2) | ecosystem: Environmental > Aquatic > Marine > Intertidal zone > Salt...
AACAAACCATGAAAGAAACGCAATTTACTGAAAATTACACACACACACACACAGACAATTACACGAAGAATTATTAGAAGAAGAACTTTATAAAATAATAAACTCTTTGAAAGCGAGGGCCTCCGAAAAAGAAAGAGCGCGAATAACGAAGAAGAAGAAGAAGAGTAATGCCGCCACGCAAGAAAGCCGCCGCCAAGAAGAAAACGCCGCCACCTCGAGCGGCGGAGGAGGAGGAAGAAAAAGAAGACGATTCGAAAATGATGGACGAGGAGGAGAATGCGATCGATGATGCGATTGCGAACGATGCCGATCCGCCGCCGCGTCAAACGCAACTGGAGTTGTGGGAGAAAGAGAACGAGCAAAACTTGTTGCACTTATCATCGATGAGTAGTGGTGAAGAAGATGCATTGATGAGTGCGAGTTTAGGGCATCCGCAACACGGTTCGGAGCTGTTTTTAGGCGGCGTTCCGAAATCCGCGAGCGACCAAGACGTTGAGAATTTGTTTAAAGGATCTACTAAAGGACGAGGGAAAGGTAACACGAAGTGTCCGTCGCAACCGGTGGATATTCAAGTGGTGAAAGATCCGAACGATTCCATGAGGAACCGAGGGTACGCGTTCGCGAGATTCGGGAACAGAGGCGAGTGCGAAGACGCGTTTCAGTTTCTCAGCGAGAACGACGGCGCGAACGCGGTTATGATCGACGCGGAGAATAACAACGAGGAAAAGAAAATCAGGGCGACGATTAAACCGACGAAGCACGTTTTATTCATGAGCGGGTTTCCGCCGTTTGCGACGAGAGAAGACATCGTGACGGAGCTTTTGAGAGTTGGCGGCGCGGGCATCGAGACGGTGTCGTTACCGAGAGCGAGCGGAACGGGAACGAACGGGATTGCCTGTCGACACAAAGGGTACGGATTTATCGATTATTTTAATCAAGAATGCGCTGAAAGAGCCATGAAGAACATAAACGACAAGACGACGAGAATGTTCAACGGCAACGCGAATAAACCAGTCGTCGCGAAATGGGCGGACGTGAGTAAAGAAAAGCCGCCGAGCAAAGAAGATTTATTGGCGCAGAGTAAATCGGTGTACGTCGGGCAAATTCCAACCGAAGGCGTGGCATTGGACGAGAAAGATTTGGAAGGGAAGTTGAGAGAAGTGTTTGGTCAGTTTGGCGAAGTCGAATCGGTCAAGTTGCCGAGGGGCGACGCGACGAAAGGGTACGCGTTTGTCCACTTTACGGAAAGAAGCTCGGCTGAGAAAGCGGTTGAAGCGGCAGCAGCGAGCGCATCTGGTGCACGTGGCGATGAATCGGCGATGGATGGTGTCGTAGCGGCAGGGGCGGTGCAGTTGCAAGGATGTAATTTGACCGTGGAAATCGCGCGTCCAGAGAGAGAGAGAAACAACGAGCATCGAGACAGAGGCGGACCGAGAGGAGGCAGAGGAGGTCGACGACCTATGCACAGAGGAGGACGTGGTGAACCACCGGGATCGCGCAGAGGCGGTGATTATAATAACTACATGAGCCCGCACGGGGGCGGTATTGCGCCTCGACAGTTTGGCGGCGGGAATTCGATGACCCCGGTATATTTACCGAACGGACAAACAGCGTACGTTATGGGTCAAGGCAATATGCCGGCACCAAACGCCGGTTGGGGGAGACAATCCGTTACCGATCGATTGGATAGAGGCGATCGTGGTCGAGGAGGTGGAGGAGGAAGAAGAGGACGCGATCGAGGTCCTCGCGATTACGACGATCACTATCAAAACAGAGGCGGTGGCGGGAGAAGACGAGACGACTCTCGAGACGCGCCAATGCACCGCGCCCGACCATATTGATGAACTTTAGAGATGGAAAAGTAATAAAAGGTTCTAACGGTATATTTTAATATAAAAATCACGAATTGTTTTGTAGAAATATCACCATCATCACCATCATTCATATTATAAACGAGAACGATCGACCGGGATGTTTTTTCACGTCGTCGATTTTGATTTCGACAAAATCTCGTCGCTAAAACATCTCTGTTTCAATTTCTCTCTCACATCTGCGTACAAAATGTCGTTCGCATTCGCGTGATACGGATTATGGAAGTACAGCCTGCATAACTGCACCGCTGAGCTCGATGGTATTTCCTTCCCCGATCGATGCGCAATCGCCCACACCGCGTGATGATACGCCCCATTGTGCACTAGAAAAGTGTCCTTCTCCGATAGTGTATCTCGAAAGTTACCACCGCTCCATGCGAATGCTTCGTGGACGACGCGCAAGTTCTTCACCATATTCGAATGCGTCCCGCTTTGCACCGTCTTGTCTAAAATTTCAGGAACACGTTTGAGATCTTGACTCCCGTTTGGAATAAATACGGTGAACGTGTCGTAATCGAGGAGGAAATCATACGGGTGCGAAGTGTTCAATTGCGTCATGAGCGGAACACACCCTCTGTGAATGGCATCGAAAAATCGTTGATCCCATCCGTTTCCGCCCGCGGCGAGGCAAAAGTACGAACGCAGGCGAATATTTTCGCTGCGTGCTAATTCGCCGACGCCTCCATACTTGCTAAATTCAGGCGACATCACGTTTTTGTTCAAGAAAAATCTCGGCTCATTTTTATACCAATCCAACATGAATGTCCGAATACCTTGCGAGTACAAGTACATGCACTCCTTGACGTTCGTAAAGATATTCTCTCCTGTACACTGCTTGAAATTTTTTGCCCTTCCGCGAAAGAATAACAGCATACCATCTTTCGTATTCGGGTCGAACCTCGTGTGCTTTGGGTCTTTGTCCCCGCCGTATCCAGGCGACACGGATAGAGACGATGGAATGACAATATCTCGATTGGGATAGAAACACTCATGATTTCCCTCTTTCGTTCGCCACATGCCATACTGCGAAACGACAATTGCTCCCGGAGGAAGTTCCGAATGCACGTCTGTTTGCAATGTACACAAGGATCTATCCATAGCGTTAATCCACACGGTTGGATGCACTGCTTCTTTTAGTGAATACTTTTTATCAACGTACTCAATGACTCGTTCCATCACAGTCGTAAATGATCCAACGTTTCCGACTAAATCTCCCGGGAAAAACGGGATGACCATCGTGCTTCGCAAAGATTCCGCGCCGTTCGGGTCAACGACGCCCGCATCCGCGATCATGGTCTCAAAGAAATAGTGCACTCCTCGGTAACTTCCGCTATTTTTATACTTGTGGCCTCGATAGAACCGTTTAATACCCCCGGGCAAATCTGCCGCGGCGAGCGATAATTCGTTCTTCGCGTACCGTTCTTCGCTGTTTTTCTTCGCCTGAAGTATCTCCTCTTCCGACAATGCGCATTCGTATCCAAATCTTCCTTTATTACACGCGCATTCAAACCATTCGCACTTTCCGTTCTTTTCGCATAACGGTGAACATATTCCTTCATTTTGCACGTACGAGTTCGCGAATTGGTCACCGTGGTCCTCTATGGTGATTATTTTTGAGCGCACACGGTCGAACACGACTTTATCAACGTTCCTATCCGCGTTTACGTTGCCGGATTTTTCACGCAACGCCTGTCTTGTTGGTTTGTCATATTCAAAGATGTACGATCTCCTGTACTCCTCATCCTGGGGTTGTTTATGAAGCAAACCGATACTGCTAATACTACTATCGCTATCGATATTTCCATCGTCTACGTCTCCTACTTTACAAAAATGTTCCGTTCGCAAATTCATTTGAAACGGTCGCTTCCCCCCACCTCCCTCTCGCGTCATCACCTCGTACGTCTCCTTCCCAAACGCTTTTAGCGTATACTCGATGCACTCATCCACACATTTACACGAAGGAAATTCTTTAATCTCCGGCGCTGATCTCGGTCGCACGGTTATTTGTCTAGTTAACACATCGCCGCACGAACCAAACGTAAACCGGTCGCACGACGGCGCCGGGTTTTCATCGCACTTCGCTCCGGTCCAATCCGTGTTGCAGATGCACTCGTGCCCGTCCTTGGAAGATGGGTATCCGTGCACGCACCGATCGTTGTCCGGGTTGAGCACTGGATATTCTTTTACTACTGCTACTTCTTCTTTCATCTCTCGAGGAGGAGGAGAAGGAAGAGGAGGAGAAGGAGAAGGAGAAGGAGAAGGAGGAGGAGGAGGAGGAAACGAAGACGGAGCAGCCGCAGCGCTCCTCTCGCGGCGAACGGCGTGCCACCTCTCCTTCCCTTTTTCCATTCCTCGATAACGAAGCAATTGCTCTTGATGACGACGACGATGACGTTCGAGACGTAGATGCGGATCCGTGCCATCTCCTTTTTTTCCCTCTTCGTCGCCGCCGCGGGGGCGCTCCGCCGTTGTTGTTTCCAGACGGTTTCCTTCTTCGCGTCGCACCGCTCTCTCTCTTCTTTCTCTCCTTATTCGGTCGTGTCGATTTTCCGCATCTCCATCTCCGCTCGCCTTCCCCGCGAGAAGGTCAAACGTGCCTCCTCGATCTTCTTCTTCTTCTTTTTGTTGTTGTTGTTGGAGCATCCTTCTCGTCGTCGTCGTCGTCGTCGTCGCCTTTACGAAGACTCCTCCCCCGTTCACGCCGATGGGTGTGTGTTTCCCATCATCGTCTCCGCCAACGTCTCGCGCGAAAACAACCACCACCACTAAAACCGGGAGGAAGAAAAAGAAGAAGAGAAAGAAAAAGAGAGAAGAGAGAGGAAAGAAAGAGCACGCTCTCTGTTTTCTTCTTCTTTTACTTCTTCTTCTTCGCGCTTTTTCCTCCTCTTTTCCTCCTCTGGACGCCATTTTTGGGCGTCTTTTTCCTTTCTCGTCTAATTTTGAGCTCTCAAAGAAACCGTTATTATAATTTAGGGTTTTTGATTTTTAAGGAAAAGTGTCGTGTGAGTGTTTCTTTCGCCATTCTCGCACACATCATCATCGAACGGTTGTTCTTTGTTTTACAATAAAAATATGTTTGCCTTATCATCGACTGTTGCGACTCGCGCGGTACGTTTATATTGTATCGCGCGATTCTTTCCTTCGTTTTTGATTTTCTAATTCGCATCGGTAGTAGTCGTCGTCGTCTTCTCTCTCTGTTGCGCGTAAATCTTTTTTTTTCTGATTAAAATATTTGCCCGAGAAAGATACGCTTTTCGCGGTGTGTGAGAGGGGCCGATGTCCGGGAATGTGATGGTTCGAAATTTGTGTGTCCTTTCAACGCGCCGATGGCCGGTACATCGATCTCTCGTCGAGCGCTTTGTTCCATCATGCGTCACTTTTGTTGTTTCGACTCTACTTACTGACGATATCTCCTTCCACTCTTTTTTTCTTATGCGCACACCAAACACAGTTCGCGCAAAAAGTCTCCTCCTCCAGATCCGTCAACAAAACTCGATCCGCGTCCGTTATCGTCAAAGCGGAGAGAGAAATGTGGTACCCGGGGGCGACGGCGCCGGATTACTTGGACGGCTCCATGGCGGGTGACTACGGCTTCGACCCGTTAAGATTGGGTGCGAACAAAGAGTCTTTGCCGTACTTGCAAGAAGCGGAATTGATGAACGGCCGATGGGCGATGTACGCGACTATCGGCGTCTTGGCGACGGATTCGAACCCGAGCTTGCCGAAATTTTGGGAAGCGGGCGCGGCGGATTACGACATTGACTTTAAGACGTTGGTCGTCACGCAAGTTATCGTTATGGGCATTTTGGAAGCGTTGAGAATTCGCGGTTTCATGAAGACTGGCGAGAGTGGATTGGGGGCGAACTTTCCGTTTGACCCGGCGGGAATGGACTCTCCGGCGGCGAGAGTGAAGGAGGTCAAGAACGGCCGCTTGGCGATGGTTGCGTTTTTGGGCATGGTTTCGCAGTGGGCGGTAACTGGTATGGGACCGATCGAAGGTTTCAAGGCGCACTTGGCGGACCCGACGGCCGTGAACATCTACACGTCCGCCGTTGGTGGTGAGACTGTTGCGTTCATCGCGTTTTTGTCGTGCGCGCCGGTGTGGTTGATCGCGCAAAGGCAGTTAACCGATGGTTCGGAAGAGGAGTTCAAGCCGATTCCGTGGTAAGAAGCTAGATTTGTCGCGTGACTAAGATAGAATTTGCGAATATATAAACACTTCATATCTACGCCATGTATTTCTTTTACATTATTATTATTACATTCTATGAATTTTATTACTCTAAAGTGTTCCTTGACTCACATCCCAAGCGATACGATTTTTATTCGTCCTTTACTGTTTGCGGAAATGAGCGTGGACTCGTCCGACCAACAAACTGCGCTCACGAAGTGGTTCCCAGAGTTGTGATCTCTCGAGGAACTTTTCATATCATTCCCTGGAGTATCGAACGATACCGTGGCTACAGGCGCGGAGAAGTTCTTATTGTACACGAATAACTCGTTCGTCTCTGAGCCGCAAGCGACGGATTTTCCGTCGGACGACGCCGCCAATCCAACAAAGTTCTTCCTGTTCACGTGACCGGTCAAGGTGCGAATCAGCCGAGTGCTGCTGACGAGATCGGATTCTCCATCCGCGCCGTTGTTGGTTTCCATTTTGGGAAGAGGAACGCCATTATCATCACCTTGGAATTGTTGTTGGTTATGATAGATGTTGTAAGGATCAAAAGTCGCGTTGTGATCGTGTGTTTTCTTCACGTCCCATATGCACACGCTAGAATCCGTCGACGCCGAACACAACTCGCTGCTGCTGATATATTTCACGTAGGAAACCGCTTTTTTATGCGAGCTGAGCGTATATAACGGCTCGTGCGGACGTCGTAAATCGTACACGCGTACTTTATGATCGGCACAGCCGATGGCGATATCGTGTGCGGTCGTCGGCGACCACGCGATGCAACACACGTTTGCGCGCATCTGTATTTCCATGACGCTTCTATTTCCGCCTCCCATACTTATACCACTCTCACTCCATATCTTCACCGCGCCGTCGTCGCTTCCAGAGGCGATTAAGTGCATGTTATCTACACATCTGCAATACTCAACCGTCCAACATCTCTTGTCGTGCTCTTCAAATTTTAAAATACTTTGAGAGGTTTCCGCGTCCCAAATGGTCACCACACCTTCGTAATCCGACGCGGCGATGTGCGAGACGTGTTTCCTAGAGAAAGACAAGCACGATATTTTCGATTTAACTTTGATTTGCGCCCTCGTAATCCGCGGACGTTCTTCGTTTTGATTCGCCGCCGTTCGGTCGCATATATCCGTGAAGGTATAAAACTCGATGCGTTTAGAAACGCCCGCGGTGGCAAACATAGTTTGGTCCATGGAGACGTCAATGGAAGAGACAATATCGCTTACCGGTGGAATCGGTGAAGTGTTGATGATATCGATATTGTTGATATTTTCGTTGTTGATGTTGTTGTTGTTATTGGTGTCGATAGTGTTGTTGTTGTTGTTATTGTTGATGATGTTGACGATGTTGTTGTTATTGTTATTACTGTTGTTGTTCATCACCGCTCCAAACTGGGTCATCAAAGAATTGTTGTTAAACGACAAGGACGACATTGATAAGGACGGTTTGACTATTTCTGCGACGATGCGCACGCGTCCATACTTTTGTTTCGCGTCCGTCAGCGCTTGCGCGAAATCTTCTAACCGTTCTTCGTTCATTTTCTCGTCGATACTCGCCGGTTCGATGCGGTGATTTCCACCGCCATCTTCTTCGTCGTCGTCGTTGTCGTTGTCGTCGTCTTCCTCTCTTCCTCTCATGCTACTGTTTACGCCATCAATTTCTTTGATACCTTTGGTATACAGCGAACTTAATCCAGCGTGATATTTCCTTTCGAACTCTTCATCCTCATCGCACGCATCTCCCTCGTACCCGGGCAGTTGCGGTACAAATCGAAGCATATCCGCCACGTCTTCACCGTCATCTTCTTCTTCTTCTTCTTCTTCTTCTTCTTCTCCTCCTCCTGTTCTCCCTTCCGCCTCCGTGTAGCTCCTCTTTAACACCTTCAACTCTTCTCTCAACAACTTCTCCACCCTCTCTATGTCCGTGCGTAAAAACTTCATCTCCATCTCCCCTTCCGCCATCTTCATCCTCTTTCTCCTCGTCGCCTCGTCGAAGAAATCCCTCAAAATCTCTAACCTCTTCTCCTCGCCTTCGGCGACAGCTCTCGCGTGCTTCTCCACCAGCGCTTTCACGATCGGCGCCAACTGTTCTTCGTCCATGTGCTGCAACGCGGAGACGACTTTCTCCGCTCGCGCAATTTTCGAATGCTGCGGTTCCATCGGCGAGTGTTCCTCCGTGATTTGCATCGTCATCGCGTCCACCCGTGCCAACGCGTCGACAACTTTCGTCAGCGCCACGTTCGGCGTTAACGAAGTAATCGACGCGTTGCAAATCGGACACGGCGCTGGGTTGGAAAAGTCCACCAGTTTCCCAAAATCTTTCGTCGTCTGAATCATCGTCGTCGTTTTTGTCCCATTTTTTTCTACTTCGTCTTCCTCCTTTTCCTCCTTTTCCTCCTCGTTCGTCTGAGTCGTCGTCGTCGTCTTCTTCTTCTTCTTCTCTCCAACGGCGGGGCCAACAGCATTAGTACCAACCGCACTTTGTTGTTGTTGTTGTTGATGATGATGATGATGATGAAGCTCCCAAAATTTCCCGCAGTGTTCCACCACGCAGTCGTGGCAAAACGTGTGCCCGCACGTGGCGTTAAACGGCGCTTTGTAAATCTCTCGGCATATCGGGCACGTTCGAGAGTCGTCCAGGTTTTTGCGCGCGGCCACGATCGGCATTGTCTGTGTGTGTGTGTGTACCAAAAGCTCGGGCAAAGTTTTTGTTCGTTTTGAGGGAACCCCTCCTCGCTGTCGTCATCTGCATCATTTTTGGTCCATCGCGGACCATTTTTGGTCCATTTTGTGGTCCATTTTGTGGTCCGTGAGAGGCGACGAAATACAACAGAGTTGTTTCCTCAAAAACGAAGGGAAAAAAACGACAAAAGGTTCTTTTTACGCTCTCAAGTACTCTCTCTCTCTCATTATTATCATCATCATCATCGTCTCTCTCTGATATAGAAGAGCATATATCGTTCGCGACGAGGACAAAGCGTAAGCTCTCTCTCGCGGAGGAGGCTCTGGTCTACCTGCGAACAAAGAAACAAACATTAAACAGAGAGAGAGAGAGAGAGAGAGAGAGAGAGAGAGAGATGACGAGGAATACTTCTTCTGATGAAATGGAAACGAAATCGACCAAGGAATTGTTCGCGCTCGCCCGGGAGAAGATGACGACGAGGACGTCGAGTGGTATTAATGGTGGTGGTGATAATGACGGTTCTTTTTTTTTGCGAGAAGCGATCGAGATGTTCGCGGAAGTTTTCCGGAGATGCGATTCGGCCGGGTGTTTTGATGATGATGCCAACAACGGTGGTGAGAACGAGGAAAACTTTGGCGGTGACAACAGAAGAGGAGGAGAGAACGTCTCCACGAACGATTTGAAATACGCGTTGTGCTTGTATTTTCAGGGGAAGTGTTGGCAGTCGATGCGGACGGAGTTTGTGCCTCTCATCGCCGGCGAAGCAGAAGGGGAGGAAAAGAAGACGATGGTGATGAACCGAGAACTGCGCGTGGAGCACGTGTTACGAGGGAAGGAGTGTTTGGAGCGGTTCTTGAGGTTTGCGTCGGCGGCGCGGTTCCTCCCGCGCGGGTTCGAGAAGGACGCGAGAGCGGCGGCGGGTTTGATAGAAGAAGATGATGATGATGATGATGATGATGATGACGACGGTGGTACTACTCGAGAGGCTATGATGACTCCGGAAGCGAAGAGAACGATGAAAGTGAAACGGTTTAAAAAGCAAAGCGAGTTGAGGAGGAAGTTGGAGGAGATGGAGAAGAGCGGAGTAGTAGACAGATGCGCTCGGGTGAAATCGAGGACTGCGGAAGAGGAGGAAGAGGAAGAAGGGGAAGAGGAAGCTGACGAGGAGAAGGTTCGAGAGTATTGGTTTGCGATGATTGAAAAAGCCGTGTTGGATTCGATTGAAATGATAGAGGGGAGCAAAGAGGAGGTGGCACTTTTGACCGGCGTGAGCGAAGACGAGGTGAGGAGAATCGTACAAGGAGGGGAGAAGAAGCAGCAAAGAGGAGGGGAGGAGGAGAGTTCGTCCTCGAGAATTCCAGGGGAGCTTTTAAAAGCCATCGCGTCTCTGGAGAGCAACAAGAACAACAACGGAACAAACGGTCGAAATGGAATGATGAACCGAAGCGCGCCGCCGGCTGGTACGTCTGCGCCGACGGTTGCGATCCCGTCGCTCCCGTCTTCCTTATTCGCGAATCGCAAGGAAAGCGTCGTTCGAGACGCGAGAAGCGCTTTGTTTCGGCCTTCGCACATTTTACCCACAATGTCTATCGAAGAAGCCGGAGAAATCGAGCTGAGAGAATTAATGGAGCGCACGGCACTGAGTAAGGAAAGAGAGAAGCGCAAGTCGGTGTTGGAAAGCGCCAAGACGGAGGACGAGTTGAGCGATGAAAAGTTGTACGAAAAGAGACGTTGGGATGATTGGAAAGACGATAATCCGTTTGGCGCGGGGAACTCACGTCGGACGCCAACTGGAAATAACAGATAAGAGCATGAGCGACAAAAACAGAAACACGACGACGATGACGAAAGAAGAGAAAGGCAAAGGAGTAGTAGTAGCAGCAGTAGCAGTAGTAGTAGCAGCAGTAGTAGTAGTACATGAGCTTTGGCCCGGCGAAAGTACGCGTACGTCACGCGCATCTTTTACCGCGCCGGCGTCACTTCTAAACAAAACTTTCCTAAAAACCCACCCCTAAAATCGTTCAAAACCTTCGCGCCAGCTCTCTCGAAATCCCCACCGCAAGTGCTAAGGGCAATCTTTTCGATGAACATGTCCCCGTTCATCTCCTCCACCTCTTTCGCGGACATCTTGTACCTCTTCATGAGAACGTTTCCGATGTTCCCTTTCTCTCTCCTCCAACTCGGCAACATTTTCATCTCCTCAAACAACCTCGCGGCGACCTCGCTCGCTTTGTACGACGCCTCGCCGATGTCGTTTGCCATCGCCAATCGATTCGCGGCGTCTTGATCACTCATTCTCGGCGGTAATACTCCGGGAGAATCCAACAAGTCAATCTCCTCGCTCACTCGCACCCATCTCAAATCTCTGGTCACCCCCGGTCGCGGCGCGGATGCGCACGCTTTCTTCCCAACCAATCGATTAATCAACGCCGATTTCCCTACGTTTGGGTACCCAACCACCGCAGTTCTCACCGGTCTCGCCAATAAACCTTTCTGAATCCGCTTTTCGTTCACCTCCTTCGCTACGCTGAGCGCGATTTTCTTCACCTGCTCGACTCCGCGACCAGATTTCGCGTCGGTCACAATCACGTGTCTCTCTTTCATTTTGTGTTTAAAATAGGAAACCCACTTCGCTCTTTCTTGCTCGTCCACCATATCCGACCGATTCAAAACGGTTATGTGAAGTTTACCAGAAGAAGAGTTATTAGCGTTGTTATTACTGTTATCCCGACTGCTCCCGACCCAAGCGGCCACGTCCGGGTGGCTCGTCGCCAACGGTATCCTCAAATCCCGAACTTCCACCACGCAGTCTACGTTTTTCAACTGATCTCGGAGTAACCGTTCCGCTCGAGCGATGTGTCCCGGGTACCACTGCACCAGTCGAACGGATTTCGCGTTGAATCCTCCTCCTCTCTTGTCCTCGTCGTTCCCGAGGAACCTCTCGTCGTTCTCCCCCCACGGGTTGTGTGCACTTCTACTAAACGGCAATTCTTCGTTGTCTGGAACCGGAACTGGCATGCCTTTCCCGACCGCGGCGGTGGTGGTCTTCTGTCCTCTCGACGACGACGACGACATCATCGTCATCATCGCAAAGCGATGATTGTTGTTCGTCGCCGCCAAACGAACGAAATTGGTGCTTCTTTTCGACGATGTGAAACTGTTCGTAATGCTGCGAGATGCTCCTCCTTTCGCCGCAAAAGCCATGCCACGAATAATACTTTTACCGTAGCTACTGTTGATGATAGTTTTTGTGTTTTTCAGCCTCATCGTCGTCGTCGTTTGAATCGTCATCATCGTGAGGAAAAAAGTGGCGCATTTCGAGCAAAATTGGAATTCTTCATTACAATAAGGAGGTGTTGCGCGGCTTCTTTTTCTTCTTCTTTAACTTCTCCTCCTCCCTCTTTCGATGACGACGACGATCGTCGCCACGTTGTTCTCATCAAAATCGTCAAAATCGGCATCGTCGTGTTCCTCTTCTTTTCTGTTTAAGTCGACGAGGAGGATGATCGGAACGAAGGCGTTGGTACTGTTGTTGGTGATTTTGATGATGAAGATTACGTCGGCGACATCATCATCATCATCGGGGGAGGCGATGAGAAGAGTTGGTTTCGAAGAAGAAGGCGATGGTAAGACCTCGTCGTCGTCGTCTTTGTCTCGAAGGTCACTGAAAGACGTCCACCTCGGATTCTCGCATTCGGGCGAAACCAAACCGGTGGCGCAAACGAAACTGTCTACCGGGTTGACCATCGAACACATACAGAAAATCGCGAAGGATAACACAATCATCGTCACGTGGGCGAACCATCACTACTTGGATTTCGCGAGGAACTGGATCAACCACGTGCAAAATCGGTTGGGTTTGAGTAACTTTATCGTAGGCGCGATGGATGAAAAGATGTACGAAAGTTTGAAGGAAGAGTTTAGCGGTGGCGTGCACACGTGGTTGATGGGATCGCAAGGGATCTCGAAGGAAGCGGTGAAGAACGATTTTGGGTGGGGGACGAAGAATTTCCACCAGATGGGACGAGATAAGATTCGATTGATTAGAGATTTTACCAGGAGCGGGGTGAACGTTTTGGTTTCAGATATCGACGTGGTGTGGTTGAGGAATCCGTTGCCGTTTTTTAAGCGGTACCCAGTGGCGGATGTTTTAGTGTCTTCGGATCAGTTGAGGTCGGAGACGATGATTGAAAGTTTGAAACAGAAGAAGTTTATGGTAGATGGAGAAGGGTTGGAGTTTCACATTTGCCACGCGGCGAGTAATATTGGGATCATGTGGTTTTTAGCGAGTCGCGGGAATCAGGAGTTAACGACAGAGTGGGTGGATAGGATCGAAAAGGACGATAATCTGTGGGACCAAAGCGCGTTTAACGATTTGAAGAGTTTGAATGGAGGGTGCCAGACGCAAGTGGACGGGAGTGGAGTGCAAGAAGCGTACGGGGACGAGAACAAGAAGATGCGAGTGAAGATGGGGGCGCTGCCGGTAAGTTTATTTGCGAACGGACACACGTATTACGTGCAGAGGTTACACGAGAGAGAAAGGAAGAACGCGTACGCTGTACACGCGACGTTCCAATACGGCGGGACGCCGGGGAAGAGAAATCGAATGCGAGAGGCAAACGCTTGGATGGGAGAGGAGGAGGAATACTTTCGAGGGAAGTTTATGAGTTTTACGCCGAGAGTAGAGAGAGATTTCTTTCGTAGTAGTACCGAGAGCGGGGGTAACAATAATAGTAGTAGTGATAGTTTCGAGGCTAGTAGTGAAGGTAGAAATGACGACATCGACGACGACAAGGAAACCGTTCGCGGAGGATTCGATATATTCGTCGAGCGCGGCTGGCCTGAGAGAGATAGCACGTTTCCGAGCATTCCAACGAAAGAAGAGAAAGTGCTCACGGAAAATGAACGTTTGGTGAATTTTCAGCTGGCACAAGTTAATGAAGCGCTTGCGATCGCAAAACATCTCGATCGCATTTTGATCATACCGCCGATCCTTTGCGGCATCGATCGAGTGTGGTTCCCGCACTACGGTCGATTCCCTGGTTCGCATTTACAGCTTCCGTTTATTTGTCCGCAAGATCACGTCATCAACGTCGAGCAGTGGCGAAATAAAGGTAAATTTCGGGAACGTTCTTTTTTGGCGCACCCGCAAATGCCGAAAGGTGCCGTGTCGCCGGATTCTTCTGCTCGAGTCGTCGTAAATGGGAAAAGAACGAACGAGGCGTTCAAGAAATCGCGAACGATTCCTATGGAAATCATACCAACAACGCGACACAACGCGGACGACAAAACAAAAATCTCCTTACGGAGGTGCTTCGAACATCACGACGCGTACGACAGCGGCAACGATGGTAAAGTAGAAGCGTGCGACCCGAGTCAAAACGTAGCCATTCAAAACGCAAATACGGTTGTCTCGTTGGAGAATCCAGCGGAGAATTTAGAGGCTTTGGAGCAAATGCTCGGAGGCGAGGCGAACTCTAAGAAATTTTTGCACTTTGATACGATGCTCGGAACGACGATCGAATCGGTTGCCAAACCTGAAAGCAGCGTGATACCGGATTACTGGTGTTGCCACATGAAGGGAAGCGTTCGGTATAATCCAGACGGGGTGAAAGGAGAACTGTTCACGACGAAATCTTAAAAACAAAGATAGACGTTCATTTTATGTATTTGTAGTACAATTATGTATATGATCATTATGGTCATTATGTATACGATTCTAAAAGTTACATTGTTCTTGCTCTTGTCCTTGTTCTTGTTGTTGTATCTTCTTCGCTTCTTCCGCCTCTATTTTTCTCCTTTCCTTTATCTTCTTCCACTGCCTCGCGTAGCACTTTGCGCACAAGTATTTTCCAGCGCGCTCTTTATCATTGTACCATATCGAGCTCGTCGTTTTACTTTCGCACGTTCCGCAGTGCTTCCCACTCAACGCCACCAGCTCTTTGTAATAACAATTCACGCACAAATATCCGCCTTGGGTGGTTTTACTCTTCAACCAACTCCCGCTCGTTCGATCGGTGGAACACGCCACGCACACTTTTATGGTCAACATCGTCCGTTCGCGATAGTAACATCGATGGCACAAATACACTCCTTTTTTGACGTGCGAGCGATACCACCCCGCGGTGGTTTCCTTCGAAGCGCACGCGGCGCACGATTTCATTCCTAATTTGGCTATTTCTTTTCGCTTTTCTCTTTTCGCTTTGGCTCTTTCTTTGTTTAGGTCGTGCACGGCCTCCGATTTATCCGTTTTGTTGTTGTTGTTGTTGTTGTTGTTGTTGTTGTTGTTGTCATTGTTCTCGTTGCCCTTCGTTTCTTCCTTTCTCTCCTCCTCATCCTCGTCTAAATCGTCTGAATCGTCGTCGGGTCTCAACGCCCTCACCTCTTCGTCGAAACACTTCTTACAAATGTCCGCGTCGAGGACGACTTTTGATTTCCGCCAACTGGCATCTCTCGGCGCGATTTTGCCGCACTCTTCGTTGATACATTTGAGGAGGAAGCATCTCGGAAGCATCTCGGAATCCTCCGAAAGCGGCAAAAAGAGCTCGACGATGCGAAGATAAGAATACTCACAATACTACCACTAAAACCGAGAGAGAGTGAGAGAGAGAAGGTAAAGTGTGTAGTCCGCGCTGTGCATGCGCGTTCCTGCCAAGTTTTCACTTCTTGACTGATCTGACTCGCGTCTTCTGCGCGTCTTCAACGCTTCGAAATTGTTCGAACTTGTCACCAATAAAGTACGGAAACAGTCTTATTCTTTTCTAAAGGATTTTTTTTGTGTTGAGGAAAACGAAACGACGATGTGGCTTAATTGTTACGACACGTCCTCGCATTAATTGACTTTTATATAGGAAATGCATGACCTTTTTTCCGTATTCTTAAATTATAAATAAAACTTTTAAAGAAGAAACATGTTGGCCCCCGTTGTTCGGAAGAAGGCAACAAAATACAACCGGGAGGAGCGCATCATCACGTGTACACACTCTCTCTCTCTTTTCTTTTTCTTTCTTACGGAAGAAGAAGAAGAAGAGGAAGAAGAACAAACGCGGTGGTCGCGGCGAGGCGAAGACCGTCCCGGCGAAGGGCGCCGGCGGCGCTGTCGAGCGAGACGCCGCTACCGCACGTCACTTCGATGCTGTTTGGATTCGCGTTGCAATCGGAATCGTCGAAGCTCCACACGCATTTGCTGTCGGTTGCGCACGATGAGGAGGAGTCGTGCATGCTGCATGTGTAGTCATTTTTTTCCATGTCGGCTAAAAACGCGTTGTTAGGCAACGCGGCGTCGTACGCCGCGTCGGTTGGAACGCAAATCGGTTCACCATTCGAGGATAAAACTTCGCAGTTCGAAAGCTCCGCACAATTGAGCAAACCTTTAGCGCACGTCATCACGTCGATGTGCGTTGCGAGTTTGCCGCCGAACGTGACTGCCAACGACTTAAACAATATATCTATACTCGCCGAGCAAGAAGTTCCGTCGTACATACACACGGAGCTCGCAGAACACGCGCTATCGCTCGTAAACGTCGAGCACGTTTTTTCCGCGCAAAGAACTTCGGAATAATCGGCAGTATCAACTTGCGTTTTCGTGTCCGTGTCGCAATACGAACTGTACAACGAAGTCTTCAAATCCGTTCGGGAGCCGCACGAGCTGAACGTCGCGTCCCAAGCGCAGGCATCAACACATGCTACTTCGCTCGTAATTTCACCGCATTGAGAACCTTGCACGATGAGCTTTGCGAGGAACGAATCGCCAAACACGTTTGTCAGCGCGCTTTCCGTCATATCAACTCCGCACGAGCTGTCCGCCGCGGTCCACACGCACCCCCAGCCGTCGGCGGCCAGGGTGGTGCATGCCGCCTCGCCTTCCAGACCACCGAATCCGCACGTGAGCACGGGCACGAGCAGCATTAATGATGCACCCAACTCAATACCCATCTCAGTGGGTTCAGCAACCGGATTCGTGCACTTTGGCGTCGTTTGCGCAACGTCCCACCAGCACGCCGGTTCTGCATTGCACTCGCCTTCATTCGTCTTTCCCTCGCACAGATCAATGTACCGTCTGGCGACGCACATGTTCGAGTGCGTCGCGATCGCAGCTTTCGTTTCGCGCTGTTTAGAAATCGTCGTCATCTTCTCCTTTCCTCCTCCTTCTTTTAACGACGATTGAACGCGTTCCACGAGCGCTTTCGCTTGCTTTTCCGCTTTCGCGTACTCCTTGGTCCCTTTCCATTTCTCCAAAAGACGCGACTCGTACGACGACGACGCCGCGACGGTGGTGGCCGAACTCGAGACGAAAATGAAGACGAAAGAAACGAAAAAGAGTAAAGGGAGACGGTGCGACGGTGTTCTCGTCGTTTTGTAGTTCGCGCGCGCGCGATCGCGCGTGTTTTCCGAAAGCGCAGACATGCTATAAAAGGTAATATAACGGTATAAGTTTGAGGTCGACGAGGGAAAAAGAGAGAAGATATTTTTAACTGGTAATTAATTAATGTACTATATATAAGGAGGAGAAGGAGACGACAGGTACATCAGGTTGTCGCGCGACATGGGAAGTGGTTCTGATGATTTTTGTATTCAGAACTGTTGTTGGGAGTCTGAGATGAGTCGCGTGCTGAAATAATACTCGTTTAAGGCCCCCGGGTTGTTAAATTAAACAGAGTGACTGGTACGAGTACTATTATTAGTACAACATACAAAACGAAATCTACTGGTAATACTAACTACAACGACTTCTATTATTATTATATTACATTATACAAAACTAAATCTATGCTGGTACTACTAAATGCGTGGTGCTCTTTCTATGCGCACAAAACTACTCGTTTGCGTTTGTCGTCATCCATTTTCATCGTCTCGCTCGCGCGTCGAGGGCGCAGCACCTTTGGCGGCGAAAGAAAAAGTTTGAAAAGTCGGGACGCGATAAAAGTGCTCTCTTCCGTCCGGTTTCTTCTCTGAAGCGACTGGATCCGTGGAGAGTTTCTTCAAATCCCAGGTAGAGTGCGACCTATCGCCGCGCTCCAACTCTTTCCTGTACCAATCGCCGCCGAACAAGGCGGGAAGGACGATCAAACCCATGCCGAACCATTGTAAAGGCACCAACTTTTCGTGATACACGAACGAGTTCAACACAATCGAGACGACTTGACGAACGGTCACTATAGATGCTAACGTCACCGCACCAAAAGCACGAATGGTGTACGTGATTGCAATTTGGGAGAACGCGGAACATAAGGATAAAATCGCAATGTCCTGGCAAATTTTTCGGTGCCGGCGAAGAAAAGTGAGGCTGTACATCAATTGCCCGGAACAAACCAACCAAACGCCGCTAAATATGGTACCAAAAACGCACATCCAAAACATCTGATCGAACAAGGACGTTTTCTGCACTCGAAACAGCCTTTGCTGAAACGAGCTCGTGAATCCGTCCGCGGCGAGGTAGACGAGCAATATGCCCACGCCGATGGTTATCGAGTCATAATTATCATCATACACCGCCTTGAACGCTTGCCGTAGCAACTGCGATGACGACGATGCCGTCGAGGAAGACGACTGAATAACAACCGATGAATTAAATACAAACACAAAGCAACCCGTGGTCACAATAATCGCTGACAAATACTGGCTCGACTGAAATCGTTTCCCGTGTAAAATGTACCCCCACAGCATGGTCGGTAAAATCTTCGCCGCTTTCGCCAAAGTACTAAGCGCAAAACTCAAATACTTCAGAACCTCGTACTGACACAAAGTGCTCACTAAATTCGAACTCGCCACGTACATGTAATTCTCCATACTCGAGTGCGGCCACCACCACTCCCGACTGAACAAACTCACCCTCTCCGGTTTCGTATACGCCAACGCGACCAAGCCGAGGAGGAGCGAACACGCTCGATTACTAAACACCAAAAAGATGGAGCTCGTAAAAATGTCTCCTCCTTCGCTCGCGTCGTCGCCGCCGTACGGAATGGTCATTATTCGTTGCTGCAGAATACCGTACACCCCCAAGGTACATATGGTCGCCAACGCGCACGCCAACAAGTGCAACGCCCCGAATCTCCGCCAATCCGTCTCCTTAAATCGCAGATCTTTGGCGCCCACGTACACCCGAGGCGATATCGGCGGTAACAACCCCAACCCCCTCTCTTTCTCGTCGTCGTCGGAAAAAGAACCACTTCCACTCTCTTTAGTAGTAGTAGTATTCGCTTTCTCTTCGTCCGCGTGATAATATCGCAGCGGTTTCAGCGATGCGTTTTGCAGAATCGTCTCCCGCGCTTCTTTTTCTTCCCTCGACGACACGTCAGAGTTGCGCATTTTCAGAGAGACGAGAGAGACGATTGAGACTCTCTCTCTCTTATTCGATGAGGAGGAGCGAGAGGACGTGCTTTTTCTTCTCCGCTCCGTGAGTGTTGATGTTCGTCGCGTTTGCGCGGAGGACCTTCATCGTAATAAATAAATAAATAAAAGAGCGCGTTTCGAATTTTTCTTTGCCGCGTCTCGCTTTGTTTGTTTGTCTTTTGGTCTGCTGCTTTGGATTTTTTCTCTATTACTGCTTTGATGTACAATTTTATACGCGTTGCGTTAAACGCGATGTCTCTCTCTCTCTGTTGCTGTATCTGTCCTCACCTCCTCTCTCTCTCTCTCTCTCTTTCCTTTCCCTCTTTGCTTGTTTTACGACGCGTTCTACTTTTCGCCTCAAAAACTAAACCGACGCGCAGAGGCGAGGGTAACTTTGCGGAGTTGACGTGGATTGTTTTCTCGACGACGGTCTTCTTATTACGAGTACTCTCGTCGTCGTCCTTTTCCTCTTCGTCGTCGTTGGCTACAATCGTCACCGAAAACACGTCCGAGGCAAGTTTTGAGAGATTTTCTTCGTATTGCGACGCTAAAACGCCGCCCATCCAAACCGTCGCGCCGTCGCTAGAGACGCCGGTGATGCCTTTGGCGGTGTCCATCATGTCGTCTTTTTCTTTTTTATCTCCTTCTTTATTGTCCTTCTTCTTCACGTTGTCCTCCTCTTTTTCCTTCTCTCTTTTCCCGAACGTATTTTCGTGTTCGCTTTCAATCGCGTCCAAGACGTCCGCTAAAGTTGCCTCTTCTAAATCAAACACGCGCTGAACGAACAAACCTCGACCGCACTGCGAACATCCCTCGTCTTTGTACAATTTCATCAAGTTTTGGTACACTTTGTCCGATCCAGCGTACATGACGTAATTGTCCATGGATTTCAAACACCCGGTGGCGATTTTAAACGCCTCGAACGCGCAGTACGCGGAAACGATGGCGTTCGTGCTCGGAATCGCGGGAACGATATTTTTCACCACGCCCAACGTGTGATTGTACGTCACGCCGGGAATCCCAAACGATTCCGCGCGTTTCAACGCGCGCTTGTACACCCACGTCACGTGATCTGGATTATCGCCATCGAACGTTACTCCTCCTCCGCTGCCGCCTTTTACTCCTCCTTCTTTTTCGTCCGTATACTCCTCCGGAAACTGCACAATCTTCGCGTGTTCTATGCAGTGTGCCGCGCTCCTCGGCGTCTCCGCAATCGTACACAAAGGAAACGTCGTCTGCGGAGGAAACAACCAAGTCGTGCACTCAAAACACGGCGTCTTCCCGGGAATAATCACCCTCGCGTGCCCTTTAAACCCTTCCGTCCCTCCATCAATCAAAGGCGTCCACGTCCCTTCCCTCGCCTCGCCGGACTCTCTCTCAAACTCTAAAAACGAGCAGTACACTTTGTTTATGTACCTCCTCGCTTCGATCGAATCTAAACCCATCACGACCACGTGAAACTGCCTGTACCAATTATCCTCCATATCTTCTATTCTTTTATAATGCCCCGTAACTTTCGCGCCTCGTACTCTCCGATTCACCGCTCGCGCCGCTCTCGTCGCCTTTGGCTCACCCACGTCCTCCTCGGTGAACAAAAACTGTCGATTTAAGTTGCTCACGTCGATGGTGTCCATATCGATCACGTCGATGTGTTTAAACCCGGACAAGGTTAAATCTTTCAGCAGTTCGCACCCCAAACCTCCGGCGCCGACGACGAGGACTTTTATGTTCTCCCGGACCAAGGAGAGTAACGACGGGTCCGGGGAAAAACCATCTCCCTCTCCGTCAAAGTCATCAACATCGGTGAAGATTCCCGAGCCGGCTCGAGCGCAGAGCGGGTCGACGTCCGCCCATCGTTCGGTTGGATTTTTGCAGAAGAATCGATCGCCGTCGTTTTTGTCCTCGTTCACGTCGTCGAAGTTTCCTCCTGAATCGTCGTCGTCTTTTGCGCGATCCTCGTCCATCATCATCTCAAAAGCGTTCGTTTGTGGCGAATATTTGACTCGAAAAATTGCTCTAAACTACGCTCTAATTTTCTCTAATTACATCTGGCATCTATCTAATTATACACGCTGCTGTTACTATTCAAAAGCGACCAAAAAGCGCGCATCATCGTCTGTCACCGCGTTTCGGTCTGAGTTCGTCGTCGTGGGATCCTCCGACTTTCTCTCTTTCGCGCGAGAGAGCGAGAGCGCTTTGCCGCTTCGCGCATCTTTGTAAAAACGTGGAGTAGCAGTACATCTCTTCTACTCGGGGTTGTTTCTTTGTTCGCTCTTTTTGAGTCGAGCGGTGACGAAGCGACTTCCTTTATCGCCGACGCCGAGTCTGATCAAATCGTCCACGTAGGTGACGTCAATCCAACCGCGAGCGTTGAAACGTTCCAGAGGAACGCGAACTCTTTCTTTGCCAAAGACTTCAATCTTCGCGTGCGTGAAACAGACCGAGAATCTCGGACGCGTCGCCGACGGAGCGAGAGAAGCCGCCGCCGAGGAGCTCGCGCTATTATTACTACCATCGTCTCCCGTAGTTCTCACGCAACTTCCGAATATTCGTACCGAAATCGGAACGCGATTGAATACGAGCAAATCTGCCCGGTTTTCAACGCGCTCGTTCTCGAGGTCGATGATTTGAAAGTTTTTCGAATTAGAAGAAGAAGAAGAAGAGGACTTCGTCTTCTTTTTCCTCGCAGACGACGACGACCCGGTCACTTTCGTCACGAAACTTCCAATCTTTCCTTCTTTCTGCTTCCGTTCCTTCTCGCTCGCGTCCGTCGCGCCTCCCGTGAACAACAACGAAAACGTGCCACCCACTAAACCCAAATCTTTCTCAACATCTTCTTGCTCTCGCTCGAGCGCGTCCATCAGCGCGAATATTTTATCTTCAAGTTGTTCACTGCTTTCGTCGTCCGAATTCTGTTTCGAAGCGTTGTTGATTGTGCGGATCAACTGAATCGATGATACGTTGTTGTTGTTGTTGACATCGTCATTATCAGCGTTATCGACTTTTTCCATTTCCGCTGCGACGCGACGAAGATATAGAGAACGACGACGACGACGGCCGGCGGCGACGGGGAACGTAGACGCGCCCCTCTGCGACGACGACGACGACGATGCGGCGAGAAGACATCGGACGCATTGAGTTTGCATTTGATTCTTTGATGCGGGACCAGATAAAGATTTTTTGTAAGTTCTGAAGATATTTTGCTTCTTGTCTCTCTCTAAAAAATGTTCTTCTGTCTCTCTCTCTCTCTCTCTCTCTCTCCCTCTCTCTCTCTCTCTATCTATCTATCTATCTATCACAACTCCTGACTCGTCGTCGTCTTGGTCGTTTACGATGCCTTCCGTTTCGATGCGAAACGCGCAGGATCGCGCCTCGGCGAAGGGCGAGCGGAACGCGTCCGCTCGGCGGCGGCGGCGAAGACGAAGAGAACTGTTTCCTCCTCCGTCCGTGCCGTTGTCGTCGCGGGTGAGAAAGACGCTCGAGTTTGGACAGTTTGCCCAGGCTAAGCCTAAACCAGGCTTGACGAAACGGTTGGAGGTAAAGAAGCGTTTTGGGAAGGCGCGTTTGCCGTAGCAATCGGCGTCTTCTTCTTCTTCGGTATTTTTTTCTTCTCCTTGCGTACGTTCTCCCTGGTGTTTGGATTGAAAGCCGCGGTGATCGTTCGCGTTTCGCGCGTCGTCGTTGGAAGCGCGCAAGACGTCCGCGGCGCTTTCCTTCTTTTTCGTCGCGACGTTGATATTGTTTCTAAAAGCGATGCTGTTATCGTCGTCGTCGTCGAAAGAATCCACCACGTGATTGGTCACCACGACGGCCAAATCGTGTTTCCACGCAAACTCTTTCAACAAGTGCGTAATCCTGTATAAAAACTGCGCTCGAAGAATTACCCGTTGCGCGTTTCGCTGCTTTTCGCTTTTGGCTCTGTCGTCTTCCTCTAAATCCTCCCTAAACGGTGCGGTGAGCGAGTCAATGACGATCAATTTAACCGGTTTCCGACGAATCTCTCTTTCTTCTTCATCTTCTTCATCTTCTTCATCTTCACCGCCATTCTTCTCCTTCCTCTTCTTCTTTTTGCTCCTCCTGTTACTATTACTACCATCACCACCACTACTGCGACTCTCTGTGCTACATAAAACTGTAGAAACGGACCGCAAAACCTCCCAACAATTCTCCGCATTTCCCATCGCTTGGAACACGTAAATTGAATCCAACACTCTCCTCTCGTCTTCCTCGTCTTCTCGTTCTTCTTCTTTTCTTCTCCTCCTTTGCGCGTCCTCCTCCTCCCGAACACCGGGGTTGTTATTCTTGACGTTCCTTTTCTCCTTCTCCCACTGCCTTCTCCGCTGCATCTTACGCCGCTCCCTCCATATCTCTCGCAACCGTTCCACCGGGAACTGTCCTTCCGTCGTCACGTACACCGCGCTGAAACCGCCATCGTCATCATCATCATCATCCTCATCATCTCCAAAACGACGACGACCCGACACCGTCTCTAGCAACAGCTGCAAGCACAGCTGCGATTTCCCGCTCCCGTTCTCTCCGACGAACTCCGTCATCGATTTCGTCTTCACGCCGCCTCTCAGTATTTGGTCGAGATTTGAACACCCAGTCGAGAGCGTTTCGTTTTGCATCAGAGACGCTGGAAGTGGCTTCGGTGGAACCAGAAGAAGCGAGGACGACGTCATCGTTTCTTCAGCACCAGCACAAGTCGTCCTCTTCTTCTCGTCCTTTGTCTTCGCGTGGTCTTCTCGATGTTGCCATTCTTAGTAAACTCAGATGTGTTCTGCAAAAGGAATCTCCTCCCCGCAACATCGTCTCGTCGTCATCATCATCTCTGTTGTTGTTGCTGTTGGTGTTCTCAGGCGTCGAGTAAAATACCCTCCTCGTTGAGAAGAAAAAGAGAGCGCGCGTGCACGCGGAGCGCTCTTTGGACGTCGTCGTTTGCGCGTTTCAATCCGCCAAACAACGACGCAGGAACAGAGAGGGATGCGATGAAGAGTAAAGAACGATGTGAAACGCATATGACGCAGAACTTCACAAAGATGACTCTTCTTTTATATCAAACAACGCGCGAGAGGAAGAGGAAGAGGAACGAGCACACGTGGGAGAGCTTTCCTAAAGCTGAAACAACGCCTGCTTTCGAGGAGGCACATCTGTAGTCGCCGCCGCGTGTACAATCTCGCACGTCCGGTGAAATGGAAGAAGACGAACGAAGAAGACGAACGAAAGTGACCGTCGTGACCGGAATGCTCGACGCCGGGAAAACAACCTTCATACGAAACGCGTTGGTGTTCGAGAGCGGTCGAAAAAAGAGCGAAGGTTTGAACGAAAAAAGAAGCAAAAAAGAAAAGATTGCGATACTGGTGAACGAGTTCGGGAGTTTAGGCATCGACGGCGCGGTTTTAGAAGCAGCAGCGGCGAAGAAAGGAGGAGGAGATGATGATGAAGATTCCAGCATCTACGTGAAGGAAATCCCGGGCGGGTGCGTGTGCTGCGCGGCGAGCGGGTCGATGCCGTTCCTCGTCGCCATCAAACACGTGTTAGAAAAAGTGAAACCGGATAGATTAGTGATAGAGCCGAGCGGGTTGGCACACCCGAGCGGGTTGTACGATTTGTTTACGAAGAATGAACATTTGAAAGAACACGTCGATTTGAGAGGGATGGTGTGCGTCGTCGACGCGAGGGCGGTCGGGTGTTCTTCTTTGTCGGTTGGAAAAGAGGAGGAGGAGGAAGCGAAACGCGTGCGAGAGAGCGATATGTTTCGGGACCAAGTGTCAATGAGCGAAGTTTTGGTCGGATCGAAATTGGATTTGTGCTCGGGAGAAAAAGGAGGAAGAGGAGGAGACGAAGAAGAAGAAGAAGCGGAAAGCTTTGCGAGACGCAGGTTTCGAGAGTGGGCGGCGAGTTTGTATCCCGAGAAGCGCGTGGTTAAATTTGCGATGGATTTGTTCGACGAGAACGCCGAGACCTCGCCATTTGTGGCGATTGATCGAGAAGCGACGTCGTCGCACGATTCGCAAAATTCGTCGTTAAAATCGTCATCGTTAGAAAAAGAAGTTAAAGGCATCTCGCGGCCTTTTCAACTTCTCGCGTTGACGCCGCCGGTTGAACCCGGCGCGAAACCGCACCTCTCGACGCACGATACCGAGGATTACTCGAGTCGAGGATTTTTGTTCCACCCAGACGATATCTTTCGTCGCGATAAAGTGCTCGAGTTTTTTCAAAGCCGGTGCGCGCCTCAGACGAAAAACGAAGACGAACAGAATGAAGCTTTCCGCCTCGTTCGCGCGAAAGCTGTCGTTCGCGTCTCCGACAAAACCTGGGTCATCCCGTCCTTTGAAGAATGCGAATCCAAACCGAATGTCATTTTAGAAGAAGTAGCCTACCGAAAGGATAGCAGATTCGAAATCATAGCTTCGAAAACAAAAGCCGAATGGTCGAAAGAGGCTGAAAAAGAATTTTGGGCCGACGTGGAGACGCGGATCCTTCTCTGTCGTCGTTGTTGAAAGAGCTCTCGTCGCGCGTATTGTCACGCGTGAACTGCATGTATGCATACAATATTTTACAAACTGTCGTCTTCTATGTTTTCAGTATCATCTGCCCACTCTTCGTGCTCGATTTCTTCGTACGCTAAATCAGAAACCGCGGGGATTGCAAATTCTACAGAAGAGTTGCGTCGTCTTCTCCTCCGACCAACGGTGTGTTCTGGTCCGTGGTTTTGTAACTCGGGAAATGCAGTGGTACGTGTTGCCTCTTCGACATCGTAACCGAATTCTCTATCTTCTCCTACTTCCACTTCTACTTCTTCCTCTTCTCCTCGTCCTATTTCGTCGCCGGACAGATGTTGTTGGAGTACAGTCGGTCTCGCGCGAACGACGGGAGGTACCGGTGGCGGAAGCACACTAAATGCACTGCTATTATTATTTTTGCTATCAGCGACCGTAACCACGACGTTTCCGTTTGCATCGAGCGGTATCACTAAATCGTCTTCGTAGTCGTCGTAGTCGAAATTCTTCTTTCTCCGGGGCTCAATTTCCACGCATATAACTTTCGTCCCGTCCGGTTGCACGCACGATTTCCAATGCTCGTACATCTCATCTTGCGTCCTAAACTTAATCTCACTCTCCGACCTCACCGACGCTTCCAAGTCTTCGCGTTCCTCTATTTCCCGTCTCCTACTTTGCCATTTCCTCTTCCACAAACGAAAAGTCAACGCGAAACACAACACAATCATAGTTATGATTAACATCACCGACGTCTCAAAAGGCGTCGAAGTCTTCTCGCTATCGTCTACCGCACACTCCCATTCTCTCGTTCCATCTTCGCTAAAACCTCGCCACGTGTTTAGTTCGCACGGACAATATCTCTTCACGACGCCTTCGCTTTCGTCTTCGGCTGTCGTTTCGTCATCCGTCCACTCGACGACGAAACCGGTAGCGGTAGAAGCGGAAGAATCATCATCATCATCATCATCGGCGTTGCTGCTGTTGCTAGTATCTTCGCCGTTCTCGTCCTCGCCCTCGTCGGGGTTTATCTTTTCCTCTTCCTCCTCTTGCACTTCCTGCTGCTCCTGAAGGTGAGACGCCCACCACGCGTCGCACGCCTCCGCGAACGTCGTGTCGCTCTCTAAAAGCGCACGGCGAGGCAAAGATGATGGAAAACCCATTAACAGAGATTTCAGAGAGACGATGATGATGATGATGATGATGCTCCTCCTAATCTCCTTTATCTCCTCGCGAGCGTGAACTGCGTATAAACTCCCTCTTCTTTCCGTGCTCAAATCTTTCCCCAAAGGTCGTTATCTTCTTCAAAGATCTTTGCGCCGTGTCAAAGTCCTCTCGAGGAGGAACCGAGCGCGCGGTGTGATCGCAAACAGAAGAAAACGAGAGAAGAAGTCGTCCGTTTTCCTCCTCTTTTTCTTCCTCTTCTTTAACTTCTTCTTCGTATTCGTATCGTGCGCTTTCTTTTTCTCGCGTCTTTTGGTCGAATTTTGTCTCGAAGCGTCAAGGCAAACCCCTAAATGGAAAAGCGTGCTGCGCGAGTTTTTGTATGTGCGATTATTGTATAGTATTACGAGCTTTTGGACGTGTGATGATGACTATGATGACTATGATGTGTGTAAAGTTCCATCCTCGTATTGCCAACTAGGTGGGAGAGGACAGTTATTGTCGAGGAGGTATTGTACACATTCGGGGCGGTTGTTCTCGTGCGAGCAGCGTACGGCGATCTCGTTCCAAGGCGCTTTGGCGGTTTCGCGCAAGTACTTCAAACAGTCTAAGTAGCCGAACCTTGCTGCATTCGCACAAGCCACTTCGCTATATTTATTATACTTACGCTCGACAAGATATTCGAGTATGTGGAGATGGCCATTTGCAGCCGCAAAAGAGGCAGTCCGAGAATCCCAGGTCGCTTTGACTTCTTCGCGTAAGTATTTGAGGCACTCGAGGTGACCTTGTGAGGCAGCAAATGCACACGCCCACTCATCTTTAGGGCACTGATTTGCAACGCAATACTTTACCATTTCCAGATTACCTTGATATGCGGCCGCATCAATCGTCCTATCATCCCACTCACACTTTTTCTCCTCTCGCGCCCACTTGAGCAACTCGAGTTTATTCGTTTCAGCAACTTGCTCGCAGAAATCTGTTTCGTCCCACCATCTCGGCCACAACGATTTATTCTCCCACACAAACTCCAAAGTCGATATCGACGACATCTGTTTCACTCTAAACGCCTCTTTCAACTCCCCCTTGCGAGACGATCTCTTAATCATCTTTCTCGTTTCACTATTCACTCCGTACAAGAATTTCACATCACTCGAATTCAACCTCGGAAGCACGTGTTGGAAACTCACATCGTCGTTATTCACGATTAAATCCCACAAAGAATCTCTCTCCCCTCGTCGTCTTTTCTGCCCTCGCGTTTTCACCCCTCCTCCTTCTGGAAGAGGAGGAGGATTTGACGAGCACCGGCGCATTTTCTCTCGTTTCGCGCGAAAAAAGAGTATGAAAGTCTTTCGCGCGTCGATTTCTGACAAAAGTTTTCCTTCGGCTGCCCTCGTTTCCCTCAAAACTCGCTCATTACGTTTTTGAAACGCAACACAACATGCGACGACGACGAGGCGCGAGAGAAGGAAACGACGACGACGACGACGACGACGAAAACGAGCAGCTCTTCTTTTCCGTGTTTGACCGAGAGAAAGTCATAGAGTTTCTTCTCCGAGGCCCGCACGGGAAGAAAGGAAAGGATTTATCGTTTTCGTCCTCCGAGGAGGAGGAGGAGGAGGAGGAGGAAGATGACGGCGGTTTTAGAAGAGGAGGAGAAGAAGACGAGGAGGAGTATTCCGAGAAGGAAAACGAGAAGACGTCTTTAAAGACGAAGAAGACAACGAGCAAAACAAACGAACGAAACGCTTCGATGACGACGATGAAAGCGAAAGAGCGGAAAAAAGCCGAGCGGTTTTACCAGGTGATGCTGAAAGAAGCGCAGAGACTCGTGTGCGAGGAGTTGAAAGAGGAAGACGAACGAAAGCGAGGAAGAAAATGCGTCGTGGAGCTGGATTTACGACGGTGCGAAGAGATTCCGCTTTGGGCAAGGAATCGAGCGCCAGAGACGTTTAGTTTACTCACGACGCGAATTGCGGTCGCGGAAACGTCCGGAGACGCGTCGACGACGAAGTTAATCGTGGAGTTACAAGACGGGCACAGAGTGGAAGCGGTGATTATTCGGCATTTGAAAGGGCGGCGAGCGGAAGGGAAGAAAGGTTTGGGGGCGACGTTGTGCATATCGAGCCAGGTTGGGTGTAAGATGGGGTGTACGTTTTGCGCGACGGGGACGATGGGAGAACTCGGGAATTTAACGACCGGGGAGATTGTGGAGCAAGTCGCGCACGCGAGAAGGATCGAGCCGAGGGTGAGGAATATCGTGTTTATGGGGATGGGTGAACCGCTGAACAATTACGACGCCGTCGTGGACGCCATTCGGTGCATGTCACAAAGCGAAAATCAGATGGGATTTAACATTCCGTGTCCGAAGATTTGCGTGAGTACTGTCGGGGTGATTCCAAACATTTATAGGTTTAGCGAAGATTGTCCGACGGTGTCGATGGCGCTGAGTTTACACGCGCCAACGCAGGAGATTCGGAAGAAAATTGTCCCCACGGCGACGGCGTATCCTTTGGACGAGCTGATGCGATGTTTGGACGATTATTTAGCGAAAAGTGAGAAGAATTCTATGCTGGTGGAATATTGCGTTTTGAAAGGTATAAATGATACTAAAGAGTGCGCGAGGTTGCTCGGGGAGTTGTTGGGTGGGAAGAAGGTTGTGTTGAATTTCATCCCGTATAATCCCACAGACGTCATCGCTGGACACGAAAGGCCGGAGATGGAGGACATACAGGCGATGAACACGATATTAAGGGAAGAGTACGGGATGACGACGACGGTGAGACAAGAGATGGGTTCGGATATTGCCGGTGCGTGTGGACAGTTGGCAATTTCCGTAAACGGGAAGAAACTTTCGTCGAAGAAGAAGACGAACGAGGACGAGGACGAATGCGATGGGGGCGAAGGAAGCATCCCGGGCATTCGAGACATTGAAGAGATGCTGGGACAAGATTTAGTGAGCGCTACTACAAAGAGTAATAAGACTAAAACAACGACGACGACGACAAAGACGATAACAAGAAAAATTGAGACGATAAAATCATCAGAGACGAGCAGCTTCACGCACTATTTCTTCAACGATTGGACCAGAGCAGAAATCGCCATGCTCGGAGTGGCATCGGTGTGCTCGCTCGCTTTACTATCCGCACGATTGGTTAGCAGTAATAAAAAGTAAAATTAATGCTCATGCACTTTATCGGTAAAGCGACGGAATAACTCATCTCTTTAAATCTCTATCCTCTTCTAATTCCCAGTCTAAACCGTGTTTCTTACCTTCTTCTCCGTCGTCGTTGTCGTCGAAATCGTCCTCATCAAAGTCGCCATCCAGATCCTCGCTCTCGGAAGTGAACTCGCCGCCTTCATCTCGAAGAATTCGTTCTGCGCTCAGGCTATCGCTATCGGAAAATAAAACCAAGTCTCCTTCGTCTTCGGAACTCTCTTCACTGATTTCATCCAAACGGGGTTGTTTTTTTACGGCATCTGAACCTTCCTTTCCTCTAGATAAAGCCTGTGAAACGATATACACCTTTCCGAACGTTCGAGAGTGATGTAAGATCTGGTCGCACACCCACCGATGAAAACTTTCATCATCACCATCTCGCGCGCTTTGTTTACCCAAGGGAACTATTCTGGTCAATTCATCTTCACGGAACAGAAATTTTTCTGGTCGCTTTTGCTTTATTTTCTTCTCGCGCGCCGCTTTTTTTGCCTTGTTTTTTATCGTTCGTTCTAAAAGACTTGGACGCTTCAGTTTGATACAAATCGCATCTCCCACGCTTCTATTTTCTAGAGCACTTCTAACATACGCCATTTCAATGTTGCACCATGATATATCCCAACAAATCCGATAGGAGCTCGGAGTATTAACCGGCGACCGCGTTGAATTTGAACTCGTCATCGCGAGCAATAATCGGTAATTCGTAGCGAAAAGGGTGAAATTCGCATTCGCCGGTAAAACTTTGCTCTTCTCGTCACGCATTAAAATTTGAGTAATGTCCATATTCTTTCCAACATTAATTTGCCACGCAAAGTGCTCGTTCGCAAACGCTCTTCTCGAGATGTTCTTCGAACTCGATATGGCTCTCCATAATTTTTCACAACTCAATAGTTCTTTACTGAAAGGTCGCAATATTCCATCAGCTGAAGGAGCTCTCGCCGGTCTGACTCTTTTCGCGAATTGAGCGCCGTGAGATAAGCCAACGAGTTCTTTCGCCTCACGAACACTGCCCGATGCTCCAGCAGCCATGTGACTCATCATTCCAACAGCACCCGAAACTGGCTGCGCCACCGCTCCAACCAGACCTTTGCCAAAGCCTTTGACGAATCCTTTGGCGCCAGATTTCATCGCACCTTTGACTGGTTGCATAAAGACACCGGTGACGCCACTTAAAACGCCTCTGGCTAAAGTTTCAGTTCCATCCATCAGTCCAACGACCGCAGCGCCAGTTTTCACGGCTGATTTATTGGAGTCGTCGTCATCGCGACTGTCTTTCGAACCGATAGCAAACTTCTCGCGAAGTGCGGATGAGAGCATTGTAGGCTTCTTCCCTCCTGCTTGCGAAACACCAAAAAGATCTTCCAACGCGCGCCCGCCGGACAATTTTGACAGCCCCATCGATGCACGATTCAGTGCCAAAGCCACTGAATCTAACGCATCAAAGCCAGTCAACAATCGAATAATCTGTAATTTGACTTGTTTGACGTACGCCTTTGTCAAAGTATCCTGAAATGTTGATTTTTTCGCGCATTGGTTTTCGAGTCTCATAGGACGTAAGTCAAGCGTGGCTTCATCCAAGTTGACAACGGTGACGATACCGGGGAAAACTTTTCTAATACGTTTCGGGCGTTTTTGTTCCGACGCGCGAAATGATATGGCGATTCTTACTTTCGAGATTTTCATCATTTCTATGAATATCTGAGGATCCGCTTGATGGCTTTCTTTTCCTTTCGCAACTGGAGATACCGCGCTCTGTTTCGATCCATCAACGAAATGATCGGAAAATTCAAGCGCGCGCCATAACGAAGGTTCATACGCGGCAATATGCAATGGAGCATTCGAGAAATTTATCAATATTTCTTCGTATGCATTCGTTTTACCGTCCGCCTCGAGATACGATCGCATACCAAAATTCAACATTGGCGGTACTACAAGTTCTTTTGCATCGTGCATGACGCGAAGCAAAACTGGATACTGCGTCGTAGGACTCATATCATCAATTTGCAGCGAGTGTAATACAAATCTGATGGACGAGGCGGACGCACCAACAATTGATTGTTGGTGTTCTAAATCCATTCCTTTCAATGTCACGACAAAAATTTCTTCAACATTCGAATCAATCGTCGATAAAACAAATTCTGGTATAGAAAGAGTAACTCTTCTCGAGACAACGACATCGTTCTGAGCAGAAGGAACCGATTTCTCTCTTTTACTCGCCGCGCGATCGAGGGCGGCATCTTGTTGCATCTTCTTCTTCAACGCCATTTCTTTACTCGGCGGCGAACCGAGTATCTGCTCTTCTAAAACACAATTTCCTACTCTCAAAGAAAAATGCACTCGCGAAGAACCGTGCGTCAACTCAGTTTTCGCGACGTGGACGTGTAAAAAATCATCTAAATCCTCTAACGCTTCAGCTCTTTTATGTATGGGAAGTAACGTATCTCCAGTGTGCGTCGATTTAAGCACAAAAGGCATCACCCATTCTTCGTCACGTTCTCGCTTGGCGTACAGTACTCTCGGCAAATTTGTATCAGTCCATCTCAAAGGAACACCGCGCTTATTCTCGCGTTTAGAGTGCAAAATAATGACATCCTTTTTCTCATTAAACACATGTTCTTTATTTGGATCGACTTGGGTAAGATGAATGTTTTCACCGGTATCGTTGATGAGGCTAAATGCAGGTTCGAGAATGATAGCGAGACATTCTGTGAACATGCCTCGCGTGTGCTCCAACCCATCTCCAATGTTTGCAAGATAATGCTGTTCCTCTGAGCGGATACTGATTGGATAGCTCGTTTGACCATCTTTCGTTAAACACTCTACAACGACGATTCGTTCTGATATGAAATCTCGCTCCGCGATTGGTAACGGTTCAGATAAAGATTTCTTAGAGCATCCTATCTCTAAACGCTCATTCTTGGATATTAGTCTAGCTGCTGCCTGTTCTTGACGCTCGCTCGCACTTTCGGCACCGATGAATGTTATTCTGTCCTCAGGACGTCCCGTAGTCCCTCCTTTTAGCACGTACACTTCGCTCAAATCTGACCCGTTCGTTGGTAGCGTCTTCGAAAGATAAGCCGTCTGCGCCGATAGTCGGGCAGACGAGTCGTCGACATGGCTCTCATCGCTGATTCGCATTTCAGATGTATCATCTATTAGAGACATCGCTACATCAGACATCGAAGGATTACTCGAAGTTTCTCTATTCTTATTTTGCTTCCCACCATCAGATATCGCGGATGAGCGAAATACGATATCATCACCGGTTCGATTGATTAAAACTATGGGAGAACATAAAATAAGCACCCTCGTTGAAGCGACGTCAGTTTCGTCCCATTTTGAACATACAATTTTAACTGAAGATTTCATGGCAATCTTATTTCCAGAAGCTAACTTGCTGGAGTGGCTCACTTTCACCACCTCGAAGGCGTCCCGAGATTTAATACCGTTTTTAGCCGAAGATCCACCGCTTAAGGAGTCTGTAAACTCAGTTCCAAATGTGAAGGAACCACCGGAATTTAAAATCGGCGCATTATTATCATTCTTTGCCGCATCTTTACAACTTGCCGGCGAAACGGGAACTCCGTAATTAAAATAATCAAATTTCTTATCGAGCGGTGTCGCGCAATCTATGAGCTGACTCGGTTCCCATCCACCAGTAATTGACTCTACGCGAGCTACGCACTTTGCTCCTGGATCCACGTAGTGTGTCTTTGCAATTTCACCCGGACCAAGAATTTTCGAATACTTCTTTTTAAAACAATACATTTCATTTTCGCGTAGTTGTTCGTATGAGTTGAGCGAAATTTCGGCTGACACCGGCAACGCGTTCTTCACACACCAAGGCGCAGATAATGTGACAATCCATTCGCTATTCAGCGCCGCCGCTCGTTGAAAATCGACACTTGTTTTATCTGAAGGTTTTCTGCTCGCTAATGTAGCATTTTCGAGCGGAAAGTGTTCACATCGAACGGATACGAACCAGTTCTTTCCTTTTAAACCATCAGCGTCTTCGCAAACGTGCACTGCAGATTCTTCCACTCCGTCTGCAAGCGCCAATCCCCCACGTTTATTCGCGCGTTTTATCATAGCGTCTTCTATCGCAGACGATTCACTATTCAACCGGTCATCGAAGTTTCTGTCGAAAAAGCCGGATTTTACCGGCTTAGCCCACGAAGAAAATAATTCGCTATTACTCTCCTTATCTGTACCTAGGACACGAAAATACACGTGCGAGGATGCATCGGGTCCAATAACAGCGCTTGGAAGCGATTTTTCGCATCCTGCCTCAATGATGGTCCGGTACGTGACGTGATGGTTCTCGACGTCTACGAAACTTTCTCTATTACTCGAAGACATGCGGTCAGTACTTTCTGAAGATGCGCCAAAGGGGACGACATATCTACGGGTTCGTGTCCATCTTCGCATCCTCACAAAGCTTAGAGCGCTTTTCGTCTCCTGCCCAGCGCGAAAAGGATATTTTAATTCTGGAAAGCTTCCCGCGTACGCAAAACCGTCCTCATCGCAATGAGGATGTGTTGTATCAACTTCCCATTCATCTTCCTCCCACGTCCAGTCAGTCGGCTTATTTGATTCTATAGCGGACAAAAAGTCTTCTTTCAAAGACATGGAATTAGAACCAGTGCGGGTGCACCACGCTTTGCGCTCCGTGAGTAAAAGATGCGTAGAACGCCATCCTCGGAAAGGAAGAAAGCGCTCGTTTTCGAAAGCTTCTTCAACGACACGTCGTACTCTCTCAGACTGCGTTTGATCGCTACTTCTGCTTTTCAGAGACTCGTATCCCAAACTTGTTCCATTCTCATTGTTTGCCTTCATTTCCAAAGATTCAGTTTTTTCCGGTGTCATCCTCGCCGGAACGACAAAAATTTCAATCGACCGATCCGTTTCGTTCCGGAATCGGGAAAGTTCCCGTATAGTTCGTTCAATCCTCTGCGTTATCGGATCAATTGTACGCGCTACAACAGCTTTAAGAACATTTTTTTCCTTCGATTTTACTGCATCATTGTAATCAAGGAACTCGCTCAAATCAATCGCATCTGACGATTCTGAAAGCGTCAGCTCTTCACATATGAGTCGCGTCCAAGGTCCCTTAGGATGCAAACTCAAATAATACGATGGCACAGAAGATGATGATTCCACAGAAATTTTCCTCGAGAGAGCATTTGTTGCCGAGCCACCTTTTGAATCGCCGATGTGAGTTTGCCTAGTCCTTGAAGATAGTAGTGATTTTTGCGCATTACTTTCCCCTCCGGAAGTTCTATCTGCACCGTATCCTTCGAAAGCAACTTGAATTTCAACATCATTCGGTAACTTTATGGTACTCGACCGAGATGGCTCGTCGTCCATATTAATTAAATCGGACAGAGTCACATCGCTCAAAAATGAAATTATCTTACCGTGGCCACCGTTCCCGCGAGCATCTATTATTGAAATGCGCACAGAGCAAGTATCGATCGCATCCGACGGAACTCTCGCGATGAACTTATCCGACCAGATGCATTCGACATGCGAATCTTCCTTCGACGACGATGAGGAGGAGGCTTTGATCAACGTAGAAGCGCGTGTTCTCATTAAATTCTCAGCAAAATTTATTCGAGCATACAATTCAGATTCTCCTACGTCCACCAAATTGCGATTATTTGCTCCAATTCTAATGCGACACTTTGCAAACGTTAGAACGAATGTTGACTGTAATTGAAGCGTTTTCATTCGCATTTGTGAAGATGACGAGATATTCGGATTTAAGTATCCATCAGTGGTTTCACTTCCGAACCTTGAATCCGGTGGCTCGAGACTTTTATCTAGAATAGGTAAAATTTTATTGCCGAAAGCCGTTAATGAGTCCAATGCGATACATTTCTGTGGCATTACTTCAACTACATCGTCTTTGGTGGAGCGTTGATATCGAACATATATCGATCTTCGAAGCTCATTCTTCAGTATTGGAGCGATTGAATCGGAGAAATTACGATCATCGTCTGAATTCGATATGTTCCGAAGAGTCTGCTGCCACCGTGATGACAATGGTGGCACTGCCTCAGAAGACGGACTTATTTCGGAAGACAAAAGTTTATGATCTTCTCGCTGATATTTAACAATCGCATCACCGAGTGAGCTCGAGAAATTTACACCGATCACATTCGCAATCGAAATCTTTAAGCTGTCCTCTAAACAAGTATTGTCCGTCATCATCAGCGCGCGATTGAAACGAGCACACACATCGAATGCTTCAATTATGGGTTCCCAAGATGCAACGCGAGGATTGAAGAACGCTACATCTATCTTTGTACTGGCAGAACCGTCTCTTGCCATACCATTCTCATTGCTGCCTTCAACTCCACGAACTACGACCGCAACGTCATTTATGCCAAGAGCAATAAAAGGGTCGCGCTTACCCGGTTCGCACAAGGTGAGCGCGATTCTCGGCAAAGAAACTTGGATCGAAGTTTCGTCGCTAGATTTGATGGGTATATCACCATCACTTGAATCGCTCACGATTACAGCTTCGTGCGAGACATTTTCGTAATTCTCTTCGATGAATTCCTCAGGAATTAAGGGAGTGCGAAGTTGTGCAGCAAATCTCGATCTCGCATACTCTTTCTTTTCCGAAAGGATAAAAGTCCCGCAGCTGTTCTCTAATCTCCAGAATTTAAGTTGATCATCACCACCGTCATACGCGCAATCTAATATCTCGCACTCTTTCAGTACTTCTCGTCTGATAACTTTGCACCCAATCGTCACAACGTCAGGCATGCTCTCAGTTTCTGTTGCGATGCATCCAAGACTTACGTATTCTTCACTGGGAGGTATTGGAGACCATATAAAACAATCGTTCGAGGGCGAACGCCACGCTAAATTGAATCCAAGTGGTAAAGAGGTGACATCAGCTGTGTCACTGATTGAGTGTACTGGAGTTGCGGGTGCATCTGCATCTATGGAAAAGCACACGTCACCGAGAAAAGAAAATCCTTTCGGTGGCACTGGGCGCCAGAATTTTAAGTTTGTATGCCGAGAGGCGCTTATTGGCAGATAGGAATTGCACGCTGCGACCAAAGTAGATAATGCCACTTTCTTTTTGACGACGTCACTAAGTTGCGATATACAATTTCTCGCCACACGAAGACTCATAGAATCAAAACTTGAACGCACATCAGAAGATACCAGCCGCACTTGATACCCGTGCGCATCCTTTATAAATTTTACATCGAAATCGGTTGGTTCCAAGAAGCTCGTTTTAGGCAAAAACTTTGTTTTAGTGGGATCATTGGTGCTGCGGCAGAGATTTACGGTGACGCCGTTCACAAAGGCGTTCAATTCTGATCTGGTGCTTGATCTCGCAATCTCACTTGGCATTGACTTATAGTCAACCGATGCGTACAGTTGTACGGACAATGCATTTCTACCGGCATTGGTATTTTTCGCTGTTTTCCCGCGGTTCATCGTGGTATCAGAGTCGAGAACCAAGAGCTCAACGTTTCTTGCTAGGATGGAACACGTTGTAACACACTCTGTAGCACTTGTTGTTTTCAACTCCTTCTTTGTTGGTACTTTCATAAAGTCTATGGGTTCGTTGTCCTTGCGTTTCGCAAAGGTTACATTATCATAGATTATATTCGAACGCGTACCAAGACTGATAAATCTTTCCACGTCGCCTTCAATAACAGCATTCCTAATCGTAAGCGTTCGAAAATTACCTACACAAATTAGTGATGACGAATGCTTCGTCACAGAATGCGGTAAAACTATTTTTCTCCCGTTCCCATCCAAGGTACACCACAAAGGTGTGTGTAATCCGTCACACAAAATTCGTTTTGCTGGAGAGAGGGTTATAATCTCAGCATCGTCAACTTCACCTTCTTTTCTTGGAGCCAGGGATATTAAATCCTTGTTCGAGAAACTGATATCGTTCTTCAAACGCCGCTCGAGTATTTGTCGTCTCAACTCGTCATCTCTAAGATTAAAAAAGTACAAAACCTCTCTCAGAAATTGAGGATCAACTTTTAGACGGCAAGACTGTAGATTTACTCCAAGATCAAATTTATCGGCTCTAGATAGTAAATCCAGCGTTAAAAGCGTCAACGACCTATCAGTGTGGTCGATTACTTCTGCGACAGCTGGTTCAGTTCCGTCCCGTACATCTCGGACACTCAGAACAGGCAAAGTCAAGTGAACACTGTACGCGTCTGCGTCATTTCGTAAAGTTTCGTAGGAAACCCAGAGGCGACTGAGTATTAGCCTCGCCAACGGCGATGCTCTCGCGTTGAGCCGTGGTGAATTGAACATGGACAAGCACACCTCCGGTAGATTCACCGTAATCACGCTACTGAGAGAAGGCGCAGTATCAATTTCGCCTTCTGCTGTACCGTTCTCTTTCGGAACTTCAATTTCCGCGTACTCAAAAAGTGGTTCCTGGACGAAACCCGTCTCGGAGAAATTTCCAGTCAAAACGGCAAGTAATATATTGTATTCGACGTCATCAAGTTCTACGGTGATCGCGCCATCCGCGCAGAGACGCATTTCTTTTGCGCACATTTTTTCCGTGGGATCCCAAGATGGAGATATCAAATCGAGACTGAAAACTTGAGCAGGATCATTGCTTTCGCCTTTTGCGCAAAATAACGCCGGGTAGGAGCCGCGCTCACCTTTCCCGTTCACCATAAACAACTCAAAGTCTTTTAACTGAATTGACATTGTATCCATCAACACAGCACCTCGAGTTAGATGACTATCGCCGTATTTCCATTGCAAACTGTTGCATACAGAAACATGTTTTGCATCAAGACTTAGTGCTTCCTGAGATGAAGTAGATTTTGGAACAACAATCTTGGCTTGGGATAGCGCTACATCGTACTTAAACGTAGAAGGTCGCGTTACCCCTCGCCGCACGATCTCTGCGTTTCTCTCATTTTCAGGAAGCTTATCGATTGGAATTGCATCGGCAAGTAATCCACCAACGCTCCTTAATAGCTGCGAAAAGAAATGCATCAGAAAAGTAACTTTTGACTTCTTCAAGTTGAGAAGCAGATGTTGCTCGTGACCTGGAAAATTCCTGTGCGAACGATTGAAGGTGCGATATTCGAAGTATGACTTCTCTTGTCCAGCACGATCAAGCTCTAGATTTTCTTCTTTTTTAACCGAGACAAAGTATCTGTGCGGATGCGACTCGGGTAACGTTTCATTCATTACGCTCAAGCTACCAAGGGTACCAAACACTTTCATAGGATTCAACCCTGTTTGTGTTAATATTGCGATATCTGCGTCATGGATTCCAATCGAAGCTACTGCTGGATTATTGCCGTTTTTTGCGATATCTTCGGGTTCAACAAATGTTCTCAATGATAATTCTTTGAATCTAACTGCCAGACGAAATTTTATGGGAACATCCTCCTCTTCCTTTTCATCATCATCATCGTTATCGCAATCGCTCGTATTGGTATTTTCTACTTCAGATTCTGACGGGGAAGTCTTATTAGAGGACATTACAAGCGATAGCTCATCGTAAAATCGAGAAACGGATGCTATCGTTGGTCGGCGAACGCCCAGAAAACAAATATCTGAAGTAACTTCGAGCTGGCCGTAGCAATTCGTAAAGGTCGGTGAATCTGTACTTGTCCAGCTATCGTATCGCATTTTAACACCCTTGCTTTCGCCCTTTGCCGGTAAATTTGAGAGCTGAATGAAATATCCTCCCGAAAGCACGTCGTAAATTTCTAATTTGCCCGCTTCGATGACGTAACTTTCGTCCATATTTGTCGACGTTTTTATTGTTTTTGCACTCGTGGCTACAATTTCAACAATCGCATGCTCCGATCTTGCGCACTCAAATTCGGATAACCTTTCGACTCCACCAAACAATACGCCATCCACAACGGTATTGTTGTCTTTGCACCCCATTTTTTGTCCCCATAAAGCAACCGAGGCTCGCGAAACATCAACAGATACACGCGACGAAATTATTCTACTTATTTTGCTTCCTTCGCTTCTTTTCGAACTTGTCGCTATCTCTGTCGAAGTACCATCATCTGTGCGAGAGTTAATTGCAACACGTTCTGTATCATGCGTTCTATCCTTTTCATCATATTGTTGACTCTTTTTAAAAGAGTTCACTATGTTATATATCATCGCTAGCCGACATGGTGAGAGTGTGAACGCTAGATCTGGGATGTCTGCTTTCGCAATCATTCCCGGATTTTGTTCATCAGACGACGCTGTATTACTGTTCAATTCATCGAATACTTCGAATCCACTCCCGGCAATCTGTAAATCGAGACCGATTTTTAGGGGTTTGAGGATGAAATAAGCTTCGAAATCATTTCGCGAACGATTCTCTTTTGCGCCCTGCAGTAAAATTTCATGTCTCTCTTGGACGTCGAATGTACCAGAGGCGATGTAAGCCGCGAGATTCTCTGCCTTCACCGTGAACGCGTTATACTTTGGATCACCGCGAACCCCACTGTTTGCGCTACCTTGATCGCATTCTGGATCGTTGGAAACTATAAATTTACCTAAATCCAAGACAATTTTTTTATCACAACTAATCGTCGTATTTCCCTCAGCCGACGACGGTACAAGCGCAATTTTAGGAGCATCGATAGAAATTTCAAACTTCATTCGATTCAATACACTAGACAAACCAGAAGCAGTACGCTTGGCGACATTACTAGTTGCATTCGCAATTTCTTCCGCAAAATCTCCGAGGACTTCTGAGGTAAGTTCGTCAGACGCTGGTTTTTCAAAGAATCCAGTGATTGAGTCGATGAAGCGCTTTTCAACGACTAAGAATGTCGGCGCGGCGATCACGACAGCTTTCGAATCGTAAAATTCCACATCGAATGGCGGATACTCTTCGTAAGACACGGAAAGTGCTCCATTTGAAGAAACTGTGGAGGATGCAATAGTGCCTTCGGCTTTCCTGTCAATGCCGGATTGTAATATTTTTGTTCCATTCGCATCAACCACCCAACCTAAAATATTAAGAAAACTCGTCGCATTTCCATTCTTGTAAACACCCCTAGAAGCTCTGAGATCTAGCGCGACTGAACTGACAATATCGCGATTGTCATTTTCCGTTATCGCGATGAACATTTTCGATACGTTAAGAGAAACTGATAGATCTTTTCCTTTCCAGGAACTTTCAGCAGATTTTTGTTGAGACTCGATCGTCTTCACGTCAAACACTTCTTCGAGTTTTGTGAAATCATCGTCGCTAAACAATGAGCCCACTTGTTCGTTTCTCTCTTCCTTTTCTTCATCGTCCTTGAGAGCGCTACTTCTACTGCTATCACCACTAGTACCACTACCACTACTAAAGTAACTACCAAACCACGCTGAAATCTTTCCCTTCTTTTTATGAGGAAGAACTTCCTTCGCGTAGTATCTCTTCGCGTCATGGACGGCTGCGAGAGCGATAGAATTTGAATTGGTATCATTCATGCGCTCTCTCTCGAGATGTGCGATGCATCGGAAGGTCATCGCTGCGTGATAAGATATTTTTGAGTCTATTTCGTATACTTCATCGAGAAGATCGTCATTGTCTGCGCCGCCCGGTTGATTATAAATCGTCAAAAACCGTCTTCTCTTTCGAGACAAGTCGACGATATCTTCCCATTTTAGGGCGCTAGCGAAAGCGCGCTGCCGCCGCTTTCGAATTTTCATTTGCGCGGCTAAAATAGCATACTTCCACCACAGTTGAGGATGTTTCCGTGGTGACTCCCCTTCAAAGAGATTCGGCCGCAAATGCTCCGTTTCACTTCTCAACTGATGGACTTTGAACGCTTCCAAAACTCGAGCTATATTGTGATATTGTGCACGTTTAAGACGTACGCCAGCAGTATCAACGTAACACTCCATGAGTTGACGAGGTGTTTCGCCATCGTCAAATCTCTCGTCTGCGCGTTTCGTATAGATGAACGAGCCAGAAATCGGTTGCAAAATTCGATTATATCTAAGAACGTCCTTCTCCTTTTCGTCGTCTTCGTCGTCTCGGAAAGCCGGCATGAACACATTTAACCATTGCTGCATATCCTTTGCATTCGGATCTGGATTTTCCGTAAAAAACACATTTGGCACGCGCTGCTTCCTATTATTATCATTGCTCGTAGTCGTATTTTTAGTGTTCTTCTCTTCCTCTTCGCTATCAAAGTAAATCGAGAATCCATCCAACGTTAACTTTTTCCGAAATTCTGCAAACGACGCCGATTTTACGAAATCCGGATTCCCATTTTTATCAACCGTGTGCGCGCTGACGTTACGAATCGTCAACCCGGCGGCGAACGCGTGGTTTGGAGTTGTCACTTCATCTTCGTACCGAATGTGTATATTCTCTATCGAAATTTGTAAGTTTGCGAGTATAATTTTCGCATACTTTTGCACGAATCCTCCGTCGTCTCCTCCGCCGTGCTCCCCTTCCCTAAATTCGCCGCCGCCTCCCTCCTCCTCGCGGTGCGTTGGATCGAACAAACGTTTCACGAGCCATAATCTCTCAGCGTTATCTAGTCTCTCAACTTTCTCATCGTTCCTCTTCTTCCCATCTTCATCTTCTTCTCCTTCTTTCTCAACCGCCGCTTCGTCCTCCTTTTTATGCTCTTCTCTCCTCTCCTTCGCCCGCTTCGCGACTTCCTCCGCGCTCAACCGTCTCGCCGACGCGAACACCTCCGATATCGTCACCACCACGGGTTCCTTTCCTAACTTTGCCCACGGGATTTTTACCCTCAAACTCCCGACGACGCCTCTCGTGAGATCAATCGGTAAGTTCAACCGCTCGAACGCTTCCGGTTTCAGTTGTAACCGACGTAAAATCACGTCGCCGGAAAGTACGCTGATTTTCAAAGCCGTTTTATCTATGCCTCGTATGTACTCTCCGGCGGCGCGCTGCAGCAAATCCGCCACTTGCGTTTCGAACATCTTTGATGAATGCTTCTTCGAGTGGTGTTTAAGCAATAACTACAGTAGCAGTAGTATCGGTAGTATCAGAGACTTCTTCTTCGAGCAAAGTGTGGCTTGTTTTCTTTGCTTAATTAATTCTGAGAAAAAAGTGCAAAAAACAGCTGCATGTCCAATTTGAGATATTTTTTAGGGGTCTATGCTCTAAAACGTCTGTTAGGGGAAATCCTTATATTTTCTCTGCTTCTTCAGAAGTTGTCGCGGAGAGCAATAGTAGTGCACAGTTGCAGTAGTAGTAGTAGTAGTAGTAGTAGTATCAGAGACTTCTGCGTAATTAAAGGGGTCTACTCCGTCTACTAGGGGAATTCTTTTCTTTCTCTGCTTCGGAAGAGATGTTTGTTGCGGAGAAGATGATGATGATGACGAGGACGAGAACAACAACAACTGTTTTCACAAACTCGAGGAGCAAAAGAAGCGAACGAATAATAATAAAGCGATTACGATTCAGACGACGAGCAAAAGTCGAAGAAGATAAAGAAGAAGTCTTTGACGAAATCCCTGTCCTTTCCGGCGAGCGTTTCTTACAGTTACACCGGGAGAAAAGCACTCCGGATGATGACGATGAAAATTGTTTACAACTCGCCATGTACTCGTCGCACGTTCGGGCCATCACGACAGATTCCGAGTCGTTTGTGATGAAAGTGGACGACCACGGGTTTCATCGCGGGCACGCGGTGTTCGACACGGTTTCTATCGACACGGAGACGAGAACGTTTCAAGATTTGGATTACCATTTGGACCGATTGCAAACGAGCGCGGAGATGGCGTTTCTAACCTTCCCGAAAGGATTGGAGAGTTTGGATTCGCTGGCGCGAATAGTGAAAGAGACCGTGTCGGCGGCGTTTGAGGAGAAAGAGAGAAGACAACGCGGGAGGAGTATTTCCTCCTCTGATTGTTGTTCTTCAATGATGCAAGCTCGGTTTTATTTAACAGCCGGCGTCGGGGGATTTTCCCTATCCGCGAAGGAGTGCGCTGAAGGGAGCAATTTTTATTGCGTGGTTATCGAGCGGACGAAAACAGAAACGACGAAAGCGTTGCGCGCTCGAACGACACCGATTGCGGTGAAGAATAAACCATTTTCGACTATTAAATCGACGAATTATTTACAAAATTGTATGATAACCACGGACGCAGAGATGCACGGCTGCGATGTTGGAATATGGGTAGCAAACGATGGGAAAGTTTTAGAAGGACCGAGCGCGAACGTGGCGTTTGTCGATGACCGGGGAATCTTTATAGCGCCGAAAGTTGACGACGTTCTCGACGGCGTAACGATGAGAAGATGTTTTGAATTCATCGAGAAAGGGTTGTTGGCGGACGTCGGCGTCGTCGAATGCGAACGAAGAGATTGTAGCTTCCGAGAATTAGTTTTAGAGAGACGCGCGAAAGAGTGCATGATGATAGGTAGCGTCGTTCAATGCGTACCGATCGAGAAGTGGGACGACGTTGATATTGGTCGAGACGAAGGTGAAAACGGTCGAAATAAAGTCGCCGTTCGCCTGAAAGAACTCTTAGAAAAGGATGCGAGAGGTATTAGAGTATCGTAAATAGGAGCAAATCATCATATTTTACAACAGCATTCATTCAGGTAGATCTTAAGAGCCGCGGTAGGTTCCGTACCCAAACGGATTCAAAAGTAAAGGAACGTGATAATGCTCTTTCGTTCTTCCCGAAAACACCGTAAATCGTATAGGACACTCCGGATAGAAACTCTTCTGCCCAGTCGTCATTCGCACGTACTCTTGCACGTGAAAAACAAGCTCGTAATCTCCAGCAAACAACGTATCATCCCCTCCCATTAAATCTGTCACCCTCCCGTCCGCGTCGGTGTACCCTTCCTTCGAAATCCAAGACGCCGCCGAACTCCGGTTATTCAGAGTAACTTTAATACCTTCCGCCGGTTTCCCCAACGCCGTATCCAACACGTGCGTCGTGATTGGCGATTTTTTCTTCTCGCTATTCGCAGCGCTACTGCTAATTATCGTTTGTTCGTTCAATACCTTCACCCTCTTCTTCATCGAAGACGACGCTTTTCCGTTCCCGTCGCCGAAGCTCAAGTTTAGCTTCTTCAACCTCAGCTCCGTGATCTTCATCTGCTCTCTCGCCGCGACCATCATCTCCGCCCACGGACTGTTCTCCATCCTATCCTTCACGTTCGCCAACACAAACTCCGCCGACACTCCCGTCGCGCATATGATAAAAATCCGTCCAAATTTTTGTTCGTATTTCACATTCATCTCCCCCAACTCTCGCAACGTCTCTTCCGTCGCCGTCGCCATCGCGTTCGATTGTTCTCCCATGGCCCAATCCCCACTCGAGGATGGAAACTTCTCCTTCAACTTCACCGGATCGTCCCCGATTCTCGGATGCCCTCGAAACGCTTCTTCCCAATCTCTCGAAGGGTTCAAGTCGTACCATATTTCTCGCGCCGCGTGCACCAACGCCGGCATAGATTTTTGCATCATCTGTTTCGCTTTGACGTGAGAATTCGACGACGACGAATTCGACGACGCACAACAGCAGTCGGCGAGTCGAGACGCGAACTCGGTCGAGGAGCAACACTGAGAAAAAAGACGGCAAAGTTCCTCGCGCGACAAGGAGTGAAAGTCTACCACTGAAGAAGACATGATGATGATGATGATGATGTGTGTGTGTGTGTGTGTGTGTGTGTTCGTGTTTATGCGCGGATTACTTTGATGTTATTTGAGTTGAGGTTTTCCTTCTTAAAGTATAATATAATATAATATAATATAATATAATATAATATAATATAATATAATATAATGTACTACAGTAGGAAGCTGGTAGGTGCTGGTAGGTCTAGGTAACGCGAGTAGTACGAGTACGAGTATATACTAGTATACTATTTTAAAACGTCGTCGTT
>Ga0255775_1000377_pt1 | contig 44782 bp, 49 predicted proteins | sample 011ome_26_FD_179973 | JGI IMG/M metagenome (GOLD analysis project Ga0255775, IMG submission 179973) | Coastal salt marsh microbial communities from the Groves Creek Marsh, Skidaway Island, Georgia - 011511BT metaG (version 2) | ecosystem: Environmental > Aquatic > Marine > Intertidal zone > Salt...
ATCGCTGTCGTTGGCCAGGCGTTCCCACGGACCGCAAACGCAAACCCGAAAGAATTCTTCCCTGATTGGTCGTTCGGTCTCCGTGAAGATGACATGGCAGAGCTTGTCGAGCAGATTCGTGGCGACGAGTCGCCCGACGCGGTCGTCCTGGTCTCACACAACGGGATGGACGTCGACGTCAAGATGGCCGAACGCGTTCCTGGCCTGAACGCTGTGTTTGGCGGCCACACCCACGACGGTTGTCCGCTTCCGGTGAAGGTCAAGAATCCCGCAGGGCACGACTGCTGGGTCACAAACGCAGGATCAAACGGCAAGTTCGTGGGCTGTATGGACCTTAAGTTCGGCGACGGGAAGCTTGACGGGCTGTCATATCAGATGTTCCCTGTGATCTCGAACTGGCTGGAGGCAGACAAGGAGATGGAGTCCTTTATCTCCCAGATGCGTCAAACCAAGTACACAGACAAAATCATCCAGAGCCGACGTAAGGACGCGTTCTATACCCCGGCCTGGGTCGGCAAGACTTACGACGAGATCCTGACCGAAAAGCTCGCGAAAGCAGATCAACTACTCTACCGCCGCGGTAACTTTATGGGAACCTGGGACCAGGTGATCTGTAACGCGCTGCGCTGGGAATACAAGGCTGATGTCGCGATGTCGGCAGGTGTCCGTTGGGGCACAACAACCCTCGAGGGCGACTGGATAACGATGGACGACGTGATGAGCCAGGTAGCGACGACCTACTCAGAAACTTATGTTTCCGAGATGACCGGCGAGCAGTTAATGCAAACCCTTGAGGCGGTGGCTGACAACCTGTTTGATCCAGACCCTTACTTACAGTCCGGCGGAGACATGGTCCGCGTGGGCGGGATGGATTACAGCATCGCGCCAACAAAGGGGCTAGGTGAACGTATAACAGACGCTCGGCTGGACAACGGGGATCTGATCGATCCGAAGAAGACCTACAAAGTCGCGGGCTGGGCTACGGTAAACAGGACACCCGACGGCCGACTGATCTGGGACATCATCCGGGACTACATTCTCGCGACAAAGGACTCGAGCGACGTGCTGCGGGTTCCCAAGATCAATCACCCCAAAGTCATTGGTATGAACGAGAATCCTGGGATGGATGACTATCCGGGAGAGACCGCCTAAGAATACAAAAAATTGTAACCTGGACCTCAGTGGGGCCATGGCGGACGGCTACGTTCTAGGACGAACTAATTTCTTTGAGACCTTCGCCATCATTTCAAAAAAAAGCGGCCCAACAGCCGCTCTTTCTTTCGCCTGTTCCACTTACTTAGGAACCCGCATCTTCCACGTATCGGCCTCTATCTTTGCCTGAAGCCGGGTAGCCTCAATCAAATCCATAGCCGCTCTCGCATGCGCCTCAGCATCGGTGTATTTACCCTTATCAAAGGCCGCCTGCGCAGCCTTTAAAGCCTTGACCGAGACCGTCCACTGGTACCCGGTGTCCTTAGAAACCTGCTTATAGGCAGCCGTAGCTTCCTTAATCAGCTTGCTAGAAGACACGTTAGACGCACCAGCGGAGGCACCCATCGACATCGCAACCGCGACGAGTCCAACCGTTAATCCTTTAAACATCATACTCTCCTTACTTACGCGCAGCTGGACCGTTAAACTCGAGCCCGTTAGACATGTAGGTCACAAAGTACTCGAGGTTACTGTACTCGGTACCCTGAGCCTTGTATGGATTCGCTCGGATGTTCGTGTGACATCCCGCAAACCGACGATGTAACGTACCCATAGACTGCCACTTCGAGCGGAAGACTGGCCAGCTAGTCGCGTGACCAAACGCTGGTGAGGTTGTGTCCGCACGGTACAGGTTACCAGCGGTCAACATGTGGCAATCTGCGCACGCGAAGTTCAGCTGGCCCCGCTTGGTATAAAACTGCTCCTTGCCTTCCTCGTAGGCCGCAAGCGCCCGTGGATCATCAGACGGGATATCGACCTTGATCTCCTGGCCGCGCGAGTTGAACGACATGTAGGCCGTCACGTCTGCGATCTTGCCCTTCTTCCAACCGTAAGGCTTCTCACCGTTGGCCTCACGGCACTCGTTAACAGCACGCTCCATGGTAATAACCATCCCGCGGTCTTTGTCCCAGAAAGGATACTGACCACGAACCGCGCCCTCTGGCCCGAAACAGTCAGCCAAAGACTTCCCGTTCGCGAACTTTGAGTGGTAGAGCTTCTCACCGTTCTCGATCGCGATCTCGTAGGGAGGAAACTCCTCGATCGCCTCCCACTGCTCGCGAGCCTCTGGAAGAATCGAGTACACACCGTTCTGGAAGTCCATCACGGGCGTGTTTGGAAACTTATTCTCGTAATATTTCTGGAAAGCAGCCTGGTCCTCGACCGGCCCGGCAGAGACGCCTAATGCCAGCCCTAGGCCCAGAGTACCGAGAGTACTTCGTATTATTGTTTTCATTGCCCTGTCTCCGTTCAGTTACTTGACTACAGTCTCAGCAGAGTCCGTCTTGCCTGTGTTGTCTTTCCATGAAATCTTCAATGTGTCGCCCTTCTTGCCCGCGAATGCGAAAGCGAGATAGGGATCCTTCGAGATTGAAGTATTAAAAGCGGCGGCGAACACAGTCTTTCCGCCCGACTCCGCGGTCACGTCTGTGATCCAGTGCTCTGGAATCTTAGACCCGTCTTTGTTTTTACGGAGACCTGTCTCCATGTTGTGCTTCATCAGCGTCTTAACGTCAACGCTACCTTTACGTTCTTTTGCTTTGATACGAATTGATGACATACCTAATCCTCCTATTAACCGCCGCAGCCGCCGATGGTGACTTTCACTTCTTTCGACGCCGTGTAGAGTTTACCGTTCGAGCTCACTACAGCTGTCACCTGCGTAGTCTTGCCCATCCGTACACGAGTCTTCACCATAGCCTCGGTACCTGCCGGGATATCGGCCACGATTGCAAGCGGGTTCGGGTTCTCTTTAACCATAAACGCGATCTTGTCGGCCTTTAAAGAAGTCGAGACCTCGATCGGAACGACCGCACCATTCTCTGCAATATCAGGCGCCTTAAGCTTGACGTCGCCGCTCGGGGTCGTCGCGTTACCACCAAACAGTTCGTTCAGCGAGTCCTCGACCTTAGGGTTCTTGAAGGCTTTCTCGCTATACGCAGCGAATACAGCCCGTGGGAATGCAGCTAACGCTGCCGCAGCGGCTGAAATCGTGCCGGCTGCCTTTAAAATGCTACGACGATCCATCGCAACTCTCCTCTATCTTCGGATTAAAGTGAATACAGGTATTCGACAACCGCGTCGATCTCTGCCTCGGTTAAGATCTTGTTACGACCGAAAGGAGGCATGTTTGTCAACGGGTTTCGTTTTGTTGGGTCCCAGATCTGCTCGCGAAGAGCGGCCTTATCGGGATAACGCGCCTTCATTGCCATCAGTGGGGGACCAGAGTTACCAACCTGCTGACCACCCTCCATCATGTGACACGTGAGGCAGTTGCCCTTGGTACGACTCCACGCGACTTCCTTACCCTCCTTGACGGCGTCAGCGATCGCGAGGGGCGACACCAGAGCCGAAGCCAGTAGAGCTGATAGGAGTTCCTTCTTCATTATAGTTTCCTCTCCATACTGATTTAGAAACAAGCCTAGCGACTTGATTCAACCATAAACGCTACCGCGTTCTTGACGTCGTCATCAGATAACGACATGTTGCCACCTTTAGCGGGCATCACTCCATCTGCGCCCTGGTAACCGTTGATCGCGTGATCGTTGAGGGTATCCATACCCTGATCTATGCGACCGATCCATGCAGCCTGATCACCAACCTTGGGCGCTCCTGCGATCCCAGGGTTATGACACGCTTGACATCCCTTATCGTACACGCCCTTACCGAGAACTGCGCCCTCCGAGAGTGCGACTTTAGTCGCGACTCCTGAACCGCCTTTTGACAAAGCACTAGGCTCAGACGGATTGCCTTCGTAATGGTTAGCGGCAACCCCAGAGTCTTCCTTGAAGTGACCGGTCGGCGTCACGCCGTTAATTGTCGTCACGATCTCGAATGTCGACGGGTCTGCGCAGTTCTTGAAGCAACGCTCGTTCTGCACGTCAGGCCGATTATCAATATAGAAGTTTTCCTCATTCGGCATCTTGACCTGAGCAAACGTTTCTTTGTTCGCGACGAAATCATCTTCGACGATATCATTTAGATAGAGAACGTAAGCCGAAATGGAATAAGTCTCGTCGTCAGTCAGTGACTGCGGAGCGGGGTATGGCATCGCCCGGTGGATGTAATCCCACAAAGTCGACGCGTATGGCCAATAGGACCCGACTGTTTTCTCAGGATGAAGCGTGTCGAGTGTGCCCTCGCCTCCAGCTAGTACGGGCCAACGTCCGGCACCCTCTCCGAACAGACCATGACAACTAGCACACTTTGCCTCGTAAAGACCCTCGCCTTCTGCTACCGAGCCCTCACCGTCCGGCAAACCCAGACCATCCGGACGAATATCAATATCCCACCCAGCGATCATCTCAGTCGTCGCCGTGGAACCGATTCCCAAAGGACCGGCGGACAACGCTCCGGACATCGCCAAGGCGAGAGCCGCAACACCAAAATTAAGAGATTTGAACATTGAAGACGTCCCCAGTTTCCGTAACATTCCATGTATGGATCGAGTTCTTGTGGTAGATCGACCAGCCGCCGCGCTCGTCACGCAACTGCTTCAGTGTAGGCTGCACGTACCCCGTCTCGTCAATCGCTCGCGACTGAAGCAGCCATGGCCGACCACTCCACTTGGTCTTGAAGCTGAACTGAGTCAACGCTTTCGAGAGGACTAAGCCTTTCAGTTCCGCACGCTCCCAGTTCACGCCACCATCAAATGAGATGTCAACCGCCTTAATTTTACCGCGACCGGACCACGCAAAGCCACGAACCTCGACGAAGCCTGGTTGCTTCAACGGATTCTCCGGACAAGGTGATGTGATGACAGAGTTGGCCTCCTGCACCCACGTAAACCGACGTGACCGTCCGTCTGGCATCAGATCTGTATACTTAGACGTCTCCTCGCGGTGGTGCCAAGGCTGATCACCGATCTCTAGACGACGCAACCATTTAACCGATGTGTTGCCTTCCCAACCGGGGTTTAGCATCCGTAATGGGTAGCCTTGCTCTGGACGCAGGGCCTCACCGTTCTGACCCCAAGCGATAATCGTGTCGTCGAGGGCTTTTTCTAGCGGGATCGAGCGAGACATCCCAGCCGCGTCCGCACCTTCAGCTAGGATCCATTTCCCTTCAGGCTTGACACCGACTTCTTCGAGAAGAGTCGAAAGCTTGACGCCCGTCCATTCGCAACAGGCCAACATTCCATGAGTGAACTGGAGCGCTTCCATTTGCGCGCCACGCCACTCCATACCACCGTTCGCTGGACACTCAATAAAACGGATCTCTGAAACCGATGGGAAACGCTTTAGGTCTTCCATGGTGAGGACCAATGGACGCTCAACCAGGCCATGGATGATCAACCGATGTTGATCCGGATTCACATTTGGAATCCCGCCATGGTAGCGCTCAAACACCACACCACTCGGCGTAATGATGCCTTCCAAATCCTGTAAGGGCGTCATTGAAATCGACGATGCTGCATCAGCTGTCAACCAGGGAACGGTCCGACGCTGAAGGTCTTCGAACTCAGAAGGATCGCCATAGGGCTTAGCCACAACACCCCGCCCAAGATAGCTTTGCCATTCAGGGAGGTTCGGCGGAAGATTTGCAGAGGCGTTGGCTTTCGGGATCATTTGCACGCTCGAAAGTCCAGCGACTGCGGCGATGCCGCCTTTAAGGAAATTACGGCGGTCCATGCCTCTCATACCACTCGCTTCAGTCGCAATTGCTTCCATCAGCTTCGGTAGAGACGGTTCATACAACTTCGTCATATCAGCCTTCCAATCAGTTCTATCGTTATTACTAAAACGAATAATAACGAAAAGTGCACCGAGTGCAAAACTAACTAACCGAAAGTCTAAGCCGCGTGACGCGGTGCGCAATGGATCGTCATCTAGGTGCGCAATGGATCGTCATCTAATAGTTCAGCCAAAACCGTACCAGATCACACTGGTTTGTTTCAGTATCCGTTCGACTAATTGATTTGATGCGGCGCTTTCATAAAGCTCAAGGAGACACGCGGGATAATTTCACCAGAATCTTGCGGAACACATTGAAGGCTGTAGTTCATCTCAAACGAATCTGCCATCTCGAAAGCTGCGGCATTGCATTCATCCAAAGTATCGAACTGCATGCCGGTCTCTATCGGATCAAAAGATCCAGGAATAAAATAAACCAGAACGTAGATCAGTTTCATCAGCCGTCCCCTACCGTTTTTTTTCGGATTAGCGAGTTAACCTTAGCGAGTCGCAACACGGATGGAAAGCAATAACCCCGCACGGAAACAAGACAGCATCGATCCAATCAACGCAAATGAACCATCGAACCGACAAACCAAATGACTCAAGATGCATCACACCTCCGTCAAGACTTTTGGCTCCCGAACCGAGACTTTCTTTAATTCCTCAGACGGTATCCGCTAGCGAAGATCCACCAAATAATCCCCAAGAAAACAGCGATAAAAAGCCCAATGAACATGACTGACAACTGGATTGACACATCCGAGCTACCAAAGAATGCCCAACGGAATCCAGAAATTAAATACATGGCCGGGTTCAGCATGCTCACGTCTCGCCAAATCGACGGCAACATGTCGATGGAATAAAAACTTCCACCTAAAAATACTAATGGGGTAATGATGAGCGTCGGAACAAAATTTAACTGCTCGAAGTTTCTTGCCCAGAGCCCAAGAATAAATCCAAGCAGAGAAAAGCAGAACGCGGTCGCGATGAGTAGCCCCACCATCAGAGATGGGTGCGCGATCTCCAAGGGTACAAACAAAAATGACACCCCTAAAATAATCAAACCAACCACCACTGATTTGGTCGCCGCCGCGCCGACGTAACCAGTCACCATTTCAATCGGTGAAATTGGCGCAGACAAGTGCTCATAGATCGTGCCCAGGAACTTGGGGAAATAAATGCCGAAAGACGCGTTCGCGATCGACTGTGTCATCACTGTCAACATAATGAGTCCTGGGACGATAAAGGCACCATATGACACCCCATCAACAGGAATCATGCGATCGCCAATCGCCGATCCAAACACGATAAAATACAGTATCGTCGAGATCACCGGAGACGCAAATGACTGCAAAGGGGTTCTCAAGGTCCTCGCCATTTCAAAGGTGTAAATGGCTCTAATCGCATAGTAATTCATCCAGATCTATCCGCGATTAATTCAATAAATATCTCTTCTAATGAGCTCTGCTCTGTCCGAACATCATTGAACCGAATGCCTTCTGATTTGAGAGCACCAAGGATCTCCGGTATCCCGGTTTGCTCGACTTCCATGTCATAGGTATATGTCAGTCGGCGTCCTTCGTTATGCACTTTGACTCCGAGCTCTTCCAATAAATTCGACGGTTGTTCAATTGGTTCAGCCAATTCGATCAACAACTGCTTTTTGCCAAGCCGCTTCATCAGTAAGCGCTTATCCTCAACTAAGAGGATCTGGCCATCGTTAATCACGGCAATTCTGTCCGCGATCTCTTCAGCCTCCTCAATGTAATGGGTGGTGAGAACAATTGTGACACCGTTGCGTTGGAGATCTTTAACGAGCCGCCACATGTCGCGGCGTAAATCGACATCGACCCCGGCTGTCGGCTCATCGAGGAAGAGAATCTTGGGATCATGGCTGAGTGCTTTCGCGATCAGAACGCGGCGCTTCATTCCTCCAGACAGCTCTCTGATCGGCGAATCCCGTTTATCCCAGAGAGATAAACGCTCTAATATCCCTCGGAGATAGGATGGATTAGGCGCTTTTCCAAAAAGGCCTCGTGATAGCGAGACCGTACCCATCACTGTCTCAAAAGGCTCAAGCATCAGTTCCTGAGGCACTAATCCAATGAGTGATCTTGCGTTCCGATAGTCAGCTTGGACATCAAACCCACTCACAAACACGTTCCCCTGACTGATCGTCGTTAGCCCACAGATCGCAGATATCAACGACGTCTTACCGGCGCCGTTGGGGCCCAGTAACGCGATAATCTCTCCCTTCGTAATCTTGAATGACAGATTCTTCAACGCGAGCTTCTCGCCATCGTATCGTTTAGTGAGATCTCGAACTTCAACGATCGCAGTCACTCAAGTTTCCCTCAATCTATTCAACACAAATACCGGACAGGCCATCTGGGATCAGTGATATTGCATCTAAGACGTCTGAAAATTCAGGCAGCCAACGTCCAGATCAACAAACATTTTTAGATAAACAACGCATTAATGGTTTTCAGTGTCATCGTGATCCCAAATCAACAGCCTTTCTCGCAAAACCCAATAAATCACCAATGGCACAAATAGCGCGAAGACGGTGATGCTTGTGTAATGCTCAGAGACAAGAGGGCTAACAATCACAAAGACAAATGTCGTCCAGACTCCGATCACTAATGCGTATTCAAGCGACTTTCTTACGTGCATAGATAGTCCTACCCCCAAATTTTTATCAGCAGATCAAACAGACCTCATGATGCCTTAACTCCCCCATCCGTAGCTGTGGATTGGGCCGACTAGCGTCTGATGCAATGATGCAGCTTCAATCAAGTGCTGGCCGCGATCAGGCAACGGAGTAGCGATATCGATGTCCAGTGATCACCACATCAGCACACAGATCATCGCCTAGAAAAGACTTTCGTGCAGGACACGGAATTCGAAATGGTGGAGCTAGGCGGGATCGAACCGCCGACCTCTACAATGCCATTGTAGCGCTCTCCCAGCTGAGCTATAGCCCCATTTCAAGAGGACGCGAAGGTTAGTTCGCATCCAATTCTGTGTCAATGGATCTCAGTGCTTCTTGATAGCTTTTTTCAAGACGCTTCGCCCCTTTCTTGGAAACCCCGCCAATGACATCGAGGCCGGCACGGACACGAGCACGCGTGCGATCAGGGCCGAGAAGTACGGCGAGATCGAATGCACTCATGGCCTGACGCGTTCCGCTGAGCACCACAAACACCAGAGGCATGACGTCTTTCAATGGCAGCCCCACTGCCTTCGCTACCCATCGGATTTCCTGCTCAATCACCTGACGATTCCAGGATTCACAAGACTCAAAACGCCACATCAGGAATTGCAATACGTTAGTGAGAACATCGTGCTCGAGACCCAAAGCACCCAAGTCGTCTTCCGACAGAGACACATCTTTCGCCCAAAGTGGCTGGAGCCATTGGCCCGCCTCGGAAAATACATCAATGCGAGATTTTAAATGCGGCAAGACCGACGCAAAGAATGGCTCCGAACACATCCATTCCATTAAACGTTGTTGGTATTGCTCATCGGTGAGTGAGTGTTTCAGCCACTGCCCATTCAGCCAAGTCAACTTATCAACATCAAAAATTGGCCCCCCAAGGGACACACGATCGATGTCAAACGCACTTACCATTTCAGCCAAATCAAATTGCTCACGTTCATCCGGCATTGACCAACCCATTCGACCAAGATAATTGAGCAACGCCTCAGGCAAAAAGCCTTGATCACGGTAATACAAAATCGATGTTGGATTTTTGCGCTTACTGAGCTTGGATTGATCTGGATTCCTGAGTAACGGCAGATGGCACAACTCCGGCATCTCCCAGCCGAAATACTGGTACAGCAATTGGTGTTTTGGTGCTGATGGAATCCATTCCTCACCCCGAATGACATGGGTAATCCCCATCAAATGGTCATCAACAACGTTAGCCAAGTGATATGTCGGAAGCCCATCGGCTTTCATCAAAATCTGCATATCAACTTGCGCCCATGGAATCTGAATCATTCCGCGCAACCGATCATGAACCGAACACTCACCGTCAGTCGGCACCCGCATCCGAACAACATGGTCATCGCCTCGAGCTAGACGAGCATCAACCTCAGTTGCATCGAGGTGTGTGCAACGTCCATCGTATCGAGGTGTCTGCTTTGCCGCCATCTGTTCGGCTCGCATCGCGTCAAGCTCTGCTGATGTGCAGAAGCAATGAAACGCATGACCAGACTCGAGGAGTATTTGGCAATGCCTTTCGTATTCCACTCGCCGCTCGCTTTGCCGATAGGGACCCGAATTTCCACCAACATCTGGACCCTCATCCCAATTCAAGCCCGTCCAATGGAGCGCATCCAATATCGCTTTTTCAGATTCTGGCGTTGAGCGTTTCTGATCCGTATCTTCGATACGTAATACAAACTGTCCACCATGCTGTTTGGCAAAGGCGTAGTTAAAAAGAGCGATATAGGCTGTACCGACGTGGGGATCCCCGGTCGGAGAAGGCGCGATACGTGTACGAACAATCATGTGATCCTCCAGCAAGCGGCAGAGTATAGCGCCTGCTGGAGTCTGTGATGAAGACTAGATAGCGATCTGTTCCAGTTGACCGCCGGAATTCAAGAATGCCTCAACCCATTTCGGCTTACGGCCGCGGCCAGTCCAGGTGTTTTCGGCATCGTTGGGATCACGGTATTTTGGCGCCACAGGACCGCGCTTTGCCGCGGATTTGCCTTTACGCGCCGAACGTTTGACAGATGTAATCGTTTTTAATTCTTTCGGAGACAATCCATATTCAGCAGCGATTAACTTAATCTTTTTAATGCCCTCTTCTTGGGCTTTCGATCGTCTTTTCTCAATTTCTTGAGTTACTTTTTTTTGAATACCCTCTAATTCGTTTAGGGAAAGATCAGATAATTTCATATCACCTCTTTGATTAATATGAACGGTCAATATTTTATAGTCAGACTAATAATTAAAACTTAACATTGAGACTATTTATCCGGACCAACGTTAATTAAAGCGTCTTCGGATGTAAACCGTTAATTCAACAGATTAATTATATCAACTAATACCGAGTGATTAGTCGATAGCTATTAAAAGTATTTTTTTTTATTATCCGTCCATGATAGTTCCAGCTTTTCGATTTTCGACAGCCCCAATGATGGAATGGACTGATCGCCATTGGCGCATGTTCGCTCGTACTCTGACTCAAAAAGCATTGCTGTATACTGAGATGGTGACAGCGCAAGCCTTGATCCACGGTGATCTCGAACGTTTGACGGCTCACTCGCCGGCGGAGTATCCACTTGCACTTCAATTGGGTGGATCCAATCCTCAAGAGCTATTTGAAGCTACTTGCCGGGTCAAGCATCTGGGGTTTGATGAAATTAATCTGAATCTTGGCTGCCCATCTGATCGCGTCCAAGCTGGATGTTTTGGCGCCGCGATGATGGCTAATCCAAATCTCGTGTCTGAATGTTTTCAGGCAATGCTCAATGCAGCAGGAACCAACGGGCCCAAGATCACAGCTAAAATACGTTTAGGAATCGATGATCAAAATCCCGAAGATACCCTGCCTGAATTTATTAATATGTTGAATAGTTCAAATATTAAACATGTGATTATTCATGCTCGAAAAGCCATATTAGGTGGATTATCTCCAAAGCAAAATCGTGATATTCCACGATTGAACTATGAACTCGTTTATTTAATGAAAACACAGTTTCCAGAAATGGAAATTGTTTTAAATGGTGGTTTAACCTCTTTAGGCCAATGCCTTGAACAATTGACGCGAGTTGATGGAGTCATGGTCGGTCGGGCCGCTTATCAGACTCCACAAATATTACTGAGCGTCGATCGTCAGTTCTTCAAATCCGAACCACCAAACCAAACCGCCTATGACGCATTATTAGCCTATCGGCCCTATGTGGAATCCATCTTGGCCGAAGGATTTCCGTTGAAACACCTGACAAGACACCTGGTGGGTCTGTATCATCAAGTTCCTGGAGCACGTCAGTATCGCCGGATTCTCAGTGAAAGAGCGCATCTGCCAAACGCAGACTGGGCGGTCGTTGAAGACGCACTCGCAGCCATCCCTAATGTAGAGACAATATGAATACTTTAGAACAACTCCGTGAACACAGTATTGTGGTCGCAGACACTGCTGATTTCCATGCCATTGAAACTTTCAAGCCAGTGGATGCCACCACCAACCCTTCGTTAATTCTCAAACAAGCTCAATCGGCTGTGACCGCAGAATTAATTACTGAAACCAAACTCGGCTTGAAAGCAGGACGATTTGCCTCAGCTGCTGAGGCTACGCTCGATCTCTCTGTGCGATTTGGCGTTGAGATCGCGCGACGCATCGACGGATATGTCTCAACTGAAGTTGATGCTCGCCTCTCGTTCAACACAGCACGCTCGATTGAACAAGCGCACTTGATCTTAGAGAAATACCAAGCCTTCGGTATCTCGCAAGATCGGATTTTAGTCAAACTCGCCTCAACTTGGGAAGGCATTCAAGCTGCCAAGGCGCTCGAGGCCGAAGGAATCGGCTGCAACCTCACACTGCTTTTTTCAGAGACTCAAGCGATCGCAGCGGCAAATGCTCAGGCAACTCTGATTAGTCCGTTCGTCGGGCGAATCTATGACTGGTACGTCGCCAAGGGAGAGCACCCAAAGTCGGCGCAATCAGATCCTGGCGTTTTATCTGTCAAAAATATCCTGAACCAATACAAGTCACATGGTGTCTCAACCATCGTCATGGGAGCCTCGTTTCGGACCGCAGATCAAGTCTTAGCTCTTGCTGGCTGCGATCGGCTGACAATTTCCCCGGCGTTGCTTGAGGAGCTCGAAAAACGCCAAGAACTGGTCCAGCCAATACCAACCGTGTCGCCGACCGGGCAGCCATTAAGAACCTTAACTCGAGATGAATTCTTGCTGGCGATCGCAGGAGACACCATGGCTAATGAAAAGCTTGCTGATGGGATCACTCGATTCATCAAGGATCAAGAGACACTCGAGCGTTTATTGAGCGACTGAAGGATCATCCAAGAAGGGATCGTCAAGAAACAAGTCAACCACGATGCCATCATTGATTTGGTAACGACGTCTCTGCTCATACGCGCTTCGCATCAGAACGTAGGGGTCACCAACAGATTTCGGTTCCATTCCCAATAACTGCGCTCGCGTCTGGATCCCGTCACTGATCAGCATTTCAGTGGTTCCCACCTCGTCTTGCCAACTGATGGGATTCAGCGGCCGATCGCCAAAGCGTCCCCCGAGGTCTCGCAGGTTACTCGGCCCAAGCACAGGCAGCACCAGATAAGGTCCTGAGCCGACTCCCCAGTAAGCAAGAGTTTGTCCGAGATCCTCATTTTCCCGCTCAATCCCCATCGCACCTGCAACATCAAAAATACCGAACAAGCCGAAGGTTGTATTAAACACAAATCGCGTTAATGACCGTGCAGCCTTACCAGGCTTTGCCTGTAAAACAGAGTTAGCAGCTGTGATTGGCTCTCCGAGGTTATTGAAAAAGTTACTCACGCCTTTACGCACAGGAGCCGGCGTCACTGCTTGGTATCCCTCAGCGACCGGTTTTAAGACATATTTGTCGGCCTTTTGGTTAAAGGAAAACATCGCGCGATTCCAACCCTCGAATGGGTCGTTTTCCGCTTCAGCCATAGCCAGGGCCGGCATACCAAACAGAGCGATAACCAAATAGATCGCGCGCATCATAATTCTCGATAGTCCCTCAAAGCAGTCGCCAGTCGTTTAAACGACACCTTATCGCGTGTTTTCAATGATTGAGCAAAACAGAGTACTTGAAACTCCTCGATTTGCCACCTCAAATCCACCAATTTTGGATCCTGATATTGCCAATCATGAGGGTATGTTGACCATAATGCTTTCAGACCTGACTCGATCTCATCGACCTCTTTCTGCCATTGCGCATCTAAGAGTAATCGGGACTGCAATTTCTCCAGGCGCATCTCAATCCCCTGCAAATATCGATCGAGATCAATCAATCGATCAGCAGGAGTATTGGCCAATACATCTGAGCAGAGATGCTCCAAGTGCCCTTTCATGGCTGCTATCGGCGTTAACCAAGCCGCCGGAATCTTCCCGCCAAGCCGTTGCTTAAGCGCTCGTTGTCGAGACATTGCTGATGCAATCGAACCCATCACAGCCAACGACCTTGCGTGTAAACGGCCACGTACGGATTCTCTGGCTCGCTTGAACTGCTGCTCGGATAACACCTCTGAATCCTCATCCAAACACGACAGCACCAGCAATCGTTTCAACTGACTTTCATCTTCGTCACCACCACAGATCGAGACGACTGCTTTTTGATAGGCACTCTCTTTTGACTTCAGGAATCGAAACAAGTCAGTACACTGCTCTACCAATAACTGAGCAAAAGCCCGTCGATGTTGCACCGAGGCATCAATGGGATCAAACAGATACCCGAGTACCACACCCTCAGACTGACACATAAAACGCTCAAAACGCTTCATTTCAATACCACCAACATCAGTGATGGACTCCGCAGCCAACTCAAGACCCTCCGGCCAATCGTGATAGACCGTTGCTGACGAGGCATGCTGGATGTCGCCTACCTGATCACCCAGACGACGCTGTAAACTCAACAGATCACGGTCGCTATCCATCACCAGACCATCGGAATCCGTCACCTCGATTCGTAAGGTCAATCGCGCATCCAGTTGTTGATCTGCCCAAACCAAGGGATCAACTGCCATCCCCGTTCGCTTCACCACACAGCGCGCGACTGATTGCATCAAACTACCAGAGTTGGCCTCGATCATCGGCATGATCGCTTTGACAAAGTCGGGGATTGGCACCAATTGCCGCCTGATCGTTTTGGGCAGCGCTCGAATCATTGCCTCGACCTTTTCTTCGATCGCACCTGGGACAGTCCATTCCAAATTTTCAGGCTTTAACTGCATCAATGCCGCTAGTGGTACTTGCACAGTGACCCCATCGTCATCCCGACCAGGAGCAAACTGATAACTCGCCGGCAACGTCAGATGTCCCAGTGCAACCTGTTCTGGGAAATGTGCGGTATTCAACGCCATCTCCGGATCGATTTTTAGATCATCAACGGTCAGATACAGCGCCTTTCGATCTTCTTCTGACGCTGTTTTCCACCATTTTTCCATGCCGCGAACATCGGTAATCGACTCAGGAAAACGGACATCAAACCACTCCAATAAATCTTCTGGAGCCTTCATCACGTCAACGCGTCGTAATTTTGCTTCAATATCCGACGCTTCAGAAAAGACCGCTTGGTTGTGTGTCAAAAACGGCAAACGGGTTTTGATATCACCGGCAATGAATCCCTCGGTAATCAGAAGCCGCCGAGCAAGTTTTCCATCAATGGATGCATAGCCCACCGCCTCACGTTCGATCAATGCCAAGCCAAACAGCCGGGTGGTGCGATAACACAATGCCCGACCTTGTTTTTTCGACCAAAACGGTTCTGCGTAGGTGTATTTCAGTAATCGGGGAACCGCCGAAACGACCCACTTTGGATCAATTTGAGCAACTGTTCTCGCCACAACTCGATGCGTCTCCACCAGTTCAGCGGCCACCACCCACGGTGCTTTTGTTTGAATGGCATTCTTTGGAACCCGAAAACGTCGATTGCGAACTCCTTGATAATCCAGCTCATCGCGACGACCGATTTGACTAGATAAACCAGTCAAGAGCGCCGTATGAAAGCCTATACGGTCTAAATCGTCTGACTGAGGTGCATGTTTTTGGTCGCGAAAACTTAACAGCGTCTGCCGGTGAATCTCTCGCCACTCCCGAAGTCGATTGTAGTTCAGCCCTTCTGACTGACACCACTGCCGAAATTTCGAATTGGACAATTCATCTCGCGCGTCTTCCACTCGATTCCAGAGATTCCACAGCGTCACAAACTGACTTGTGGGGTCTGCAATCGCCGCCCCGTCGAACTGTGCGTCACGTGGATCTTGAATCGATAATGCCGATGCAACTACACTGACTTCCCAAAAAACACGCCGACGTTCTGCATCTAAGAGGATTCGACCAATCCTGGGATCCAGCGGGATTCGAGCGACGCGACGACCGAGTTGAGTTAACTGACCTTGCGCAGAAATCAGGTCTAGCTCACGTAATTGTTGGATTCCATCACGAACCAGCTGGGCCTCTGGCGGATCAACAAAGGGAAAGATCAGTGGATCGCCCAGATCAAGGTCCAAACATTGTAAAACCACCGAAGCCAAATTGGTCCGAAGGATCTCAGCATCGGTAAAGGTCGCTCGCGCCTGAAAATCAGACTCGTCATAGAGGCGGATCGCAATCCCGGGCTCTGTTCGACCACAACGACCCGAGCGTTGGTTCGCACTAGCCTGACTCACAGGCTCAATCGGCAGACGCTGAATTCGACTCCGCGGTGAATAGCGACTGATCCGAGCGAGCCCTGAATCAATCACATAACGAATCCCAGGGACGGTGAGTGATGTCTCGGCTACATTGGTCGCCAAGACAATCCGCTGCATTCCCTGACCTATCGGATGAAAGATGCGGGACTGCTCCTTCGCTCCTAGCCGGGCGTAGAGAGGCAAAACATCTAAGCGGTCGACTGCAGCTTGCCTCAGAAACTGTGATACATCGCGGATCTCCCGCTCCCCGGGCAGAAAAACCAACATGTCGCCCATGGGCCGCTGTTGCTCTCGATCGATTGCCCGCAGATCAAAGACAGCCTGATGAATCGCTTGAGCAAGGCGAGTTCCATCGAGCTTTGACACATCAAAATCGCGGATTGGGTGATACTGGACGTCGACCGGAAAGGTCCGCCCAGAGACTTGTATCACTGGCGCATCAGAAAAATGGGCACTGAATTTCTCATAATTAATGGTGGCCGACGTCACAATCACCTTGAGATCTGGTCGTTGAGGCAAGATCGTTTTTAAGATCCCCAACAAAAAATCGATATTGAGACTGCGTTCATGGGCCTCATCGATAATGATCGTGTCGTACCGCTCCAACGATGGATCGTCGCGAAACTCAGCCAGCAATAGTCCATCTGTCACCAACTTAATCGGAGTATCATCCGACGCTTGGCGCTCAAACCGAACCTGGTATCCACACAATTCTCCCAGCTCAGAATGCAGCTCCTCGGCGATCCGCGCTGCCACGGAGCGCGCAGCCAATCGCCGTGGCTGGGTATGAACAATCTGTTTTTCACGACCTCTGCCCATTTTGAGGCACAGTTTTGGCAGCTGTGTTGTTTTTCCTGACCCTGTCTCACCCACCACGACCACGACCTGATGCGATCTCAAAGCCAGCTCAATCTCAGGCAATGCATCAGTCACTGGTAGATCGGGAAAATCCAGCAACAATGGCAGTCCATCTTTAGACCGTGGATGCGGTATTTCACAAGTTAACGATGACAATCTAGGCTTACACTCTCTGGGCAAAACACGATGACGGGGTTGACGACAAATATTGACGAGGCGCTTTTTTCGTCACATGAAATATGTAACTCTCAAATCTCCATACATAGGATGTCTCATGAATCGCCCAAGTGCCATTATTGAAGCTGCCAGAATTCTAGAAACCTCTGTTCACCCACGCAATCATCTGGCATTTCTCAGCCAAGACGAAACAGATCGACTCATCCACCACACCGATGAAGGACTCTATCCCTTGATTCGCAATTGCGTTCTTGCGGTTCTCAACGGCGGCGTGGCCACAGACAATAGTTTGGGCCTATTTGCTCAATATCCAGAGTTCATGATTGAGTTTGAACGCCATCCTCGCGGGCTCAAGGTCATTTTAAAAAACGCACCCGCCCAAGCATTTGTCGACGGCGTCTTAATTGAAACCATCCATGATCACTTGTTTGCGGTATTGAGAGATCTCGTGCACAGCCGTGATTTATGCCACAACCCCGCTGCACTTGAACCCGCAGAATGCTCAAATTTAGTCTTCCAGATTCTCAGAAATGCCAAAGTCTTGGAATCCAACCGAGAGCTGTCATGTGTTGTTTGCTGGGGTGGACACAGCGTCAACCAGGTGGAATACGACTACACTCAGGCGGTCGGCCAAGAGTTAGGGCTTCGACGCTTTGACATCTGCACCGGTTGTGGACCTGGCGCCATGAAAGGGCCGATGCGCGGTGCGCTCTATGCTCACCGTCGGCAACACTACACAGAGGGCCGTTTTATTGGGATCAGTGAGCCTGGAATCATTGCGGCTGAACCACCAAATGGGGTGGTCTCTGACCTAGTGATCATGCCTGACATTGAGAAGCGTTTAGAGGCATTTGTGCGTATCGCCCATGGAATTATTGTTTTCCCAGGCGGAGCTGGCACTTTCGAAGAAATCCTCTATCTCTTGGCGATCTTATCCAACCCATCCAACGCGGGCGATCCCATCCCCATTATTTTAACGGGACCTCAGGCGTCGACTGGAATCATTGACGCCTATCGCCAGTTTCTGAATGACACCGTCGGCCATTCCCTCACTCAGCGACTGGAAGTAGTGATTGATGATCCCGTTGCCGTCGCAGAACGGATTCAGCAAGGTCGAGACGCGGTCCGTTCTTATCGTATTGAAACCAACGATGCTTACCACTTCAACTGGACACTCGACATACCAGTCGCGCTTCAAAGCGCATTTATTCCAACACATCAGACGATGCGAGAACTTCAGCTCAACACCAACCAGCCTCCCCAAAATCTTGCCTGCGAACTCAGACGGTTATTCTCTGGGATCGTGGCTGGTAATGTGAAACCAGAGACTCAAGCGTTGATCAAACACCATGGACCCTTTGAAGTTCATGCATCACCGGAACTTGGCAAAGCCCTGGATCAATTGTTACAACGGCTCATTACTGAGAAACGGATGAAAACTGACGGAGACTATCAACACTGTTACAAAATCATCCCAACCTATTGAAAAATATAGAGGTCACTGGTGCTCTATTGCGTGCTCTTGCTCGCATTGGATTACTGATCCTATGGTTTTTACTCTCACTGGTTCAACAAACGGTGGGGTTTCTCTTACGAACGGGAGATGGCCGTCATTTGCGGCTGCGATTCTATCGAGGTGCGCTGCGTATTTTAGGAATCCGAATTCGGCGATTCCACGACTTCAGTCCACGTCGGCCTTTGTTCGTGGTTGCCAATCATGTGTCTTATCTTGACGTCTTTGTTCTTGGAAGCCTGATTCCTGCGGTTTTCGTCTCGAAACAAGAAGTTCGGGATTGGCCTGTGATTGGGTGGATAGCCTGGCTACAGCGAACCATTTTCATTCAAAGGAAACGAACCCGCGCCGATGACGAATTAACACCGCTCACCAATGCACTGAATCAAGGCTTCAATGTCATTATGTTTCCCGAGGGGACATCAACCGATGGGGTGTCAATCCTCCCGTTTAAAAGTGCGCTATTCGAAGCCCCGAAACGCGGGAATGCGTATATTCAGCCAGTCAGTTTGGTTTACCGAGAACGCCATGGCGGCCAGCTGTCCGCTCGCGACAGGCAGTTCTATACCTGGGGGACCGACGCTCCATTTTTTAAACATTTCCTGAAACTGATTTTACGGCCAGGAGTTCTAGTTGAGGTCTGGATCCGTAAGCCCCTAAATCCGCAACTGGACCGCAAGACGCTAGCGAAAACTGCAGAAGCCCGAGTTCACGGACCACTCAAACGTCGCGCCGAGCGTCAGTTGAGCTAGTCTCAATCGTACAAAAAGCGATCGCGTGTGCTCGCTCATCACTGATGCTGAGGTGGATCCGTTGCTGACGAGCCTCTGATAAGGCGTCGCTATTCGGATTCAAGCGAACCAACGGTCGACCCAACTCATCGTGGTCAACCGCAACATCATGAAATCCAAAACCGCGACCAATTCCTGTTCCTAACGCTTTCGCCACGGCTTCTTTGGCCGCAAATCGTTTGGCAAGAAATGCAGGCTTTGCCGACAGATTGAGCGCGTGATAGGCATCGAGCTCTTTTGACTCAAGAATCCGTGCCGCAAAACTCTCACCATGACGCTCAATGGCGTCCCGGATGCGAGCAATCTCACACAAATCAACGCCAATCCCAACGATCACAGACAAGCGCGGTCCATGATCACTCGAAACTCGCTGACCGCCTGAGGTAAACCAACCATCAGCGCTCGGGCAACCAAACTATGGCCAATGTTGAGCTCGTTCATTCCGTCGATTGCAGCGATCGGACCCACGTTGAATTTGGTTAATCCATGGCCAGCGTTCACCACCAGTCCCAACCCTTGCGCAAAGAGCGTCGCCTCTTCCAACCGCTCTAGCTCTGAACGCATCTGCTCCGGTGTCGCTGCATTGGCATATTCACCGGTATGTAATTCGATCACAGGAGCCCCAATGTCATGAGCTGCTTGGATTTGATTCATATCTGCATCGATAAAGAGACTCACTTCGATGCCCGCGTCGTTAAGCTTCGCCACTTGCATCCCTAACAATGACAACTGGTTCACCACGTCCAGGCCACCTTCAGTTGTTACTTCTCGACGATGCTCAGGAACGATACAGCATGCTTTTGGTAGTGCTTTGAGCGCAATTCGAACCATTTCATCAGTGGCCGCCATCTCGAGGTTCATCGGCGTACGCAAATGGCTTCTCAGTAGCCACACATCATCGTCACGAATGTGGCGTCGATCTTCACGAAGATGAATCGTAATCCCGTCGGCACCAGCCTCTTCCACAGCCAGCGCCATCTGCAGTAACACCGGATCCTGACCGCCTCTTGCGTTACGCAATGTCGCAACATGATCGATATTTACACCCAATTTCACATAGTGATTCATTTATTTTTTCCAATCTCTGACAACATTTCGCGGGAAACCAGTCGCCGACCTCCGATCGCTTCATCCACAAGCCCACGATGCAACCACTTTGCGTATCGCGCAGTTGCTGGGTTTGAGTAGTCTGGGCTCGCTAACGCCAACCACTCTTTCCCCATCAAAGCATCCGACTCACCTTGATTCACCTCAACCAATTCTTGATGTTGATGCAACCGATACCACACATCGTCACGAAGCTCGCAACCACTGCGGTCACGCAGCAACACCGGATATTGGCCGGCCGCTTCTAATAAGAACCGTTCAAAACGCCGCAACCCCGCAACGGATCCACGCGAAATATCCTTCATGCATTCTGTGTAGGTGTCAAATAGACGATCAATTTCAGCGCCTTCCGGCAAAATCCAATGCGTGATTTCATTCAGATACAGTCCACTGACGAGCTCGATTCCATGTAGCGGAAGCCTTGCACCGGCTGGTTCGATTTTTGAAAGATTCACTAAAGTCTTTGTCGATGCAAAAACGCCAAACCAGGGCTGGAACTCCCCGACCTTGCCACCACCGCGAGCGATGCAACGCAGCAAACGATTATCCTCAACAAGAACAGTTAATAACGCGCTCGTTTCGCGATAGGGTTGCTTCCGGATCACCCAGAGCTTTTGCATTAGTCTGACTCAAAATAGCCCAGTGACTTCAAGGCACGCTCGTCATTCGACCAACTGGCTCTGACTTTAACCCAGAGCTTCAAAGCCACATGTGCATCCAACAGATCTTCCAGACGCTTCCGCGCTTCAATTCCAATCTGCTTCAATCGACTGCCACCTTCACCGACCAAAATCGCCTTCTGACCCTCCCTTTCTACTGAGATTAGGGCGTGGATTCCAACGCGCTCACCGGAATGGTCAAAAGATTCAATCTCCACCGTGGTCTCATAGGGGACCTCGTCACCCAATTGACGCATGATTTGTTCGCGAACAATTTCCGCTGCCAGAAATCGTTCCGAGCGATCAGTAATTTGATCTTCGTCATACAGGAAAGGCCCTTCCGGCATGTGACTTCTGAGGGTGCTTAGTAAAGGTTCAAGATTCAGATTCTTCAACGCCGATACCGGGAAAACCTCATCAAAGGTATGATTAGTGGCGATGGATTGAACATGCGGGTAGAGTTGGCCTTTTTGCTCCAGCTTATCGACTTTATTGATCACCCAATAGGTGGGGCACGTCGATCGTTTGACTTTTTGATAGACCCGCTCATCGAGCTCATTCCAAATCCTGCCGTCCGTTAACATCACCACTGCATCAACGCCAGACAGCGCCTGCTCGGCGGTCTGATTCATCATTCGATTCATGGCTTTCGGCTGATCGGTATGCATACCTGGCGTATCGACAAAGGCAATTTGGACCTGCTCTTCAGTCCAAATTCCAAGCACTCGGTGTCGAGTGGTCTGCGGTTTCCGCGAGGTGATGGACAATTTAAAGCCCAAAATATGATTCAACAGGGTCGACTTGCCCACGTTGGGTCGGCCGACAATGGCGACAAAGCCGAATTTCTGGGTCATAGGGTACTCAGCTGATCCAACGCGTCAGCGGCAGCGGCTTGCTCAGCCTCACGACGTGAGGCTCCAGTTCCAATCGGATATTCGGTTAAACCATCCACTTGCACTTGCACACGGAATGTCTGTTGATGAGCCGGCCCGAGGACTTCAAGAACTCGATATACCGGGAGTTCTTTTCGATCTCGCTGCAACCATTCTTGAAGTGCGGTTTTCGGGTCTTTATCCACTTGATTGGGATTGACCGAAGCCAGTTCTGACTCAAGCCATTTATTGATACATTCTTGGCACGCTGACATTCCACCGTCCAAAAAAATTGCGCCAATCACCGCTTCCATCGCATCGGCCAGAATCGAATCACGACGACGGCCGCCACTTTTCCGTTCACCACTTCCTAAGCGAATGGTTTCGCCCAATTGAAGTCGTCGAGCGAGTTGCGACAAGGATTGCCCGCGGACAAGCGATGCTCGCATCCGTGTCAGCTTCCCTTCCCGCGCCTCTGGATATCTTCGAAATAACGCTTCGGCAACCACAAAGTTGACAATCGAGTCGCCCAAGAATTCCAGCCGTTCGTTATGAGCGGGACCCATGCTTCGATGCGTGAGCGCCGATTCAAGAAATCCGATGTCCTTGAACCGATAAGCCAATCGAGATTGTAAATCGTCGAGATCGCTCGAACTCACTGGATGATCCGTACATCGCTGAATGAAGGAATCGACAATAAGGACTCCCAATGCATCCACACTGCAAAAGCACGACCGACGATTAAGGAATCATCCACAAAACCCCAGACGCGACTGTCGTTGGAGTTATCCCGATTATCGCCCATCACAAAATATTGGCCTTCGGGAATCTGAATCGGGCCAAAATTACGGCCCTGAGTCATTCGACGCCAGATTCGATGTTCACGGTCACCCAGTTGCTCAGAGGCTTCCTCAGTCAAGGCTGGCATCATGACCGAACCGTCTGGAGCCATCACAGTCAGTGTCTGCGCTTCGCCATTGACGTAAACCACTTTATTGCGATATTCGACGGTATCCCCAGGGATACCAACCACACGCTTGATGAAATTAATCCGAGTGTCCTCTGGGTATTTGAAAACCATCACGTCACCCCGTTTCGGCTCTCCAAACTCCACAATCGTCTGTCCGAGGACAGGCAACCGAAGACCATAATCGAATTTATTCACCAAAATGAAATCACCGATTTTCAATGTGGGAAGCATGGATCCACTTGGGATTTGAAACGGTTCAAATAAGAACGACCGAAGGATCAAGACGAGGAAAAGAACTGGGAAAAACGAACGACTGTAGTCGATGATCAATCCAGGTTCCGCACCATCACGCTTTCGCTTGAAATACAGAAGGTCTAAGCCATAAATCACGCCCGATACCAGCACGATAATCACTAAAATGAGCGTGAAATCCATTTCCTAATCTACCTTTAATACTGCCAAGAAAGCATCCTGTGGAATCTCGACGCGACCAACTTGTTTCATCCGTTTTTTACCGGCTTTCTGTTTTTCCAATAATTTCCGCTTACGCGTGGCGTCCCCACCATAACATTTTGCGGTCACATTTTTACGCAGAGCTTTCACCGTCGTCCGAGCAATGACATGCCGACCGATTGCCGCCTGAATCGCGACATCAAACATTTGACGAGGAATTAACTCACGTAATTTCTCAGCCAATTCTCGACCCCGCGACTGCGAGTGGTCTTTATGCACGATCGCGGCCAAGGCATCAACTCGCTCACCATTAATTAAAATATCCAGTCGGACTAATGGACAGGCTTGAAAGCGGACGAAACTGTAATCCAATGAACCGAATCCACGTGTGGCCGATTTCAGACGATCGAAGAAGTCCATCACCACTTCGGCCATCGGCAAATCGAACTCAATCTGGACCTGGCTACCCATGTATTTTAGATCGCGCTGTATGCCGCGCTTTTCAACACAGAGAGTCATCACTGATCCGACATATTCATTCGGCACTAAAATCGTTGCCGCAACCATCGGCTCGCGCATTTCCTCAATTGAGCCCACATCTGGCAACCGAGAAGGATTATCGACATAGAGAGTCTGGCCATCAGTCGTGATAACTTCGTAGACCACCGTGGGCGCTGAGGTAATCAGATCAAGATCGTACTCCCGCTCAAGTCGCTCCTGGATAATCTCCATGTGCAACATCCCCAAGAAGCCGCAACGAAACCCAAATCCCAGTGCATCGGACGTCTCTGGCTCATAAATCAGGCTGGCATCATTCAATGTCAGTTTTTCGAGGGCTTCACGAAAATCTTCGAAATCATCGGCAGACACCGGGAATAATCCGGCATACACCTGCGGCTTCACTTTTTTGAACCCCGGCAGAGCGTCGGTATCTGAAAACTTTGAATCAACCAGCGTGTCGCCGACGGGAGCACCATGAATGTCCTTGATCCCGGCAATCATAAACCCGACTTGTCCAGCCTGCAGTAACCCCGTCGAATGACGTTTGGGTGTAAACACCCCCACATCATCGATCTGCCAGTCACGGCCCGTGCTCTTCACGCGAATCTTCTGTCCTTTTTTCAAAGAACCCTGTGTCACTCGGATCAACGAGACCACACCTAAATAATTATCAAACCATGAATCGATGATGAGTGCTTGGGTCGGCAGGCTTCGATCAACGGTTGGTGGCGGGATTTTGACGATCAGTTGTTCAAGCAGCTCATCAATCCCCAAGCCACTTTTCGCTGAACAGGGGATGGCCTCAGAGGCATCGATCCCAATGATATTCTCGATCTCTTGCTTCACCCGCTCCGGTTCTGCCTGTGGCAGATCCATCTTGTTCAACACAGGGACGACCTCAAGACCTTGCTCGATGGCCGTATAACAATTGGCGACCGATTGCGCCTCAACACCCTGAGCGGCATCCACCACCAAGAGAGCGCCCTCGCAGGCATATAGTGAACGCGAGACTTCATAACTGAAATCCACGTGCCCTGGGGTGTCGATAAAGTTGAGTTCGTAGACCTCACCGTTGAGGGCTGTGTAATTCAGGGTGACGCTTTGGGCTTTAATGGTAATCCCGCGCTCACGCTCAATATCCATTGAATCCAGGACCTGAGCGCCCATTTCTCGCTCGGACAACCCACCACAACGCTGGATGAAACGGTCAGCCAGCGTTGATTTCCCATGGTCAATGTGCGCGATGATCGAAAAGTTTCGAATGTGTGAGGGGTCAGTCAAGACACCAGTGCTCCCAGCGAAAAAATCGCGTTAGTTTAACGACCTAATCGCAAAGTGAGAAATGTTGAATTCCCTCCACGTACAACTAGAACCGGAATCGGCCGATCAGTCGGCAACGAATCCATCAGATTTTGTAAGTCAGACACCTCAGAGATTTCCCGACCGCCGACCTGCGTAATGATATCACCTGCTCGGAGTCCTGCCCCTAATGCAGGGTCTTCGGTGACCTCTTTCACCAAAATCCCGCCTTGGAGATTGTTGTCCGCCCGCAACGAATCAGGTATTTCATCGATAACCATCCCTAAAAGCCCTTTCGGCTGCGATGACATCGTCTGCGCCACTTGGTCAGCGTCAGGGAGTTGCTCGATGGTGACATCGATGGTGAGCCGATCACCTTGGCGCACGACGTCCACTGGAACAGTCGATCCGGGGCGAACCAGTCCAACCATGGGTGGAAGATCGGAGGATCGTTCGACATCCTTGCCATTAAAACGAACTACAATATCACCGGGCTGGATCCCCGCCTTTCCGGCAGGACCTGAGGCAGAGGCTTGCGCAATCAAGGCTCCCATCGGCTTATCCAAACCAAAACTCAGAGCAAGATCGCGATTCACTTCTTGAATTAAAACGCCAAGCCAACCACGACGGACTATCCCATCTTCTTTTAACTGCTCGGCTACATTCATCACTAAATTCATCGGAATCGCGAAGGACAACCCCATGAATCCTCCTGAGCGCGTAAAGATCTGTGAGTTAATCCCCACAACCTCGCCCTCAAGATTAAATAACGGCCCTCCGGAATTCCCTGGATTAATCGCCACATCAGTTTGAATAAATGGCACATAACTTTCGTCAGGCAAGGCACGCCCCGTCGCACTCACGATTCCTGCAGTCACGCTGTAATCAAAACCGAACGGCGATCCAATCGCGACGACCCATTGTCCACGTTTCACTGCATCGCTATCGGCGATCTTGACTACCGGCAAATCGTCAGCATCCAACTTCAAGACCGCAACATCGGAGCGTGGGTCGGTTCCGACAATCGTGGCGACATATTCTCGACGATCATTCAAGCGAACAATCACCGTATCAGCTCCTTCCACGACGTGGTTATTCGTCAAAACATATCCATCGTCAGAAATAATAAATCCTGAGCCCAGAGATCGACCTTCACGTTCTTGTGGAGGCATCGGCACACCGCGCTCGAAAAACTCCCGGAAAAATGGCGGTAATTGCTGCAAATCTGGCATTTGTTGCGGACGTGAAGGCGGTTGCGTCGAGCGTGTAGAAATGTTGACCACCGCTGGTGAGACGGTATCCACAAGCTTTGTGAACTCAGGCAACTGTGCCTGCGCTTGCACGCTGACAACCATCAGAAAACCCAAAACAAATCGCATCGCTACACTCATCGATTGATCCTTATTTGAAACGTTCGTGTCCAGCGCTGACTGAACATCCAACCCAGGGCTAGACCCAACAGACCAGCACCTGCCTGAAGCGTCTCGCTCCACTCGAGGAACTGCCCCACAACAATTGGGCTCACAAGCCCCAACAGCGGCGGGCAATAGAGCTTCACGAGTTGCGAGCTGAAACGCTGACCGTCGATGCTAAGTGTCACTACATCACCGACACTCAAAGAAATGGGATCATTCAATGGGATTTCAAAGGTTTGATCCGAAGTTTTTTGGCGGAGCCAATCGGACCGACAGCGACCAAGCTCCGTGCAGGCAGAACACAAAGGTTGAGACATTGGCTTGACCCAGCAATGGTCAGCCATCACAGCAACCACTTCAACACGCTTTTCACAGTTCACTGCGTCCGACTCAACAGCCCTTTTAAACCATCCACATCGAGCGCGTCGATAATGGTTTTCCCGGTTTCAGGAGGAATTTCGCCAACTAACGTGACTCGCAGTGCTCCGCCGGAGAGCGCGTAATCCTTGCCCAAAGCAACTGTGGGACCAAGAATTGCCTGCATATCAGGCTCTGGTCGCGCATTGGTCAGCTCAAGGAAAATTGAAAAACTTCCCAGTCCATCGGTGTAGACAAGCGTATACACCCGATGACTGCCAGCGCGCGAAGGCAATGCGGACACTAGTTGATAACCGGCAGGAAGCCAACTCGCCGGCGAAAATTGCAAGACCGACTCAGGCTCTGTAATCGGATAAACCTTGACTTGCAACGCCTCTTGCCCGCCTGCGATCTCAACGGTTTGTGGCCCAACAGTGAGCTCTGAAAACTCAAACTGCTCTAAGGTCTGATTGTCGGCATTGACTGTCTGAGACCGCAGCAATAAAGACGTTTCCTCATCGACCCAGAATTTATAGCTGTGGCGATGCCCATCCATTGATTCCACAAGAACCAGTTGCGCCGACCGATCTGCGATCCGCTCGACATCACCAAGAGTGATCTGATAAGGCGCTTCAAAAATCTGCGTGGATTCTGCATTGATCATACCAGGCAGCGGATATCCTTGCCTCAGAACGTCCGGACCTGGCACCGCCTCGATCAGCACATTTCCAGATTGTGCTCGTTCCAGAGGCTGACCCGATAACCGTCTTAAGCGCGCAGCTTCTTTGCCATTAATGACGTCATGCTGAAACGCCAGGTTGGCCAGAACATCCGCGCGTTGATAAACCAATTTTCCAGAATAGGATAAGGTACGAACCGCCATCGTCATGGCACGAAGCTTTTCTTTCGCAGGCTCGAAGCTGATGGCGAACGATGGTGGGCTCAGTAGGATCAGCGCGCTGAACAACGCGCCAACGTATCGAGCAAGCATTACTCGATTGGCTCGTCACGCCCCATGATACGAGCCAATGGCAAAACCGATGTTCCGCCAACGACTGCAGTATTCTCAGCATGACGAATCAAATACGGACTCAATCGGTTACTGACCAATTGCTTCATATCTTGCTCTGTCAAAATCCTCGCCACAGGACGTCTTTCGACAGCATCTTGTTGACTAGTCATCCCATCAACCGAGACGGATTCTTTTTGCACAGGCATTTGAAATTTAATCACTTCCAGTGGCTCAGCGACCGCAACAGAGGGTTGCGTGTCCACCGGTGCGACCACTTTCACACCAATCACCACCGCAAAAGCGATCGATGCCGCAATCGCCAACTGGCCAGTGAGTGCTGCAAACCGATTAGGTAATGCTTCTTTGGCAGGCAGGAAGGTGACATGCGGATCGACTTGATAATGCGAAGCATCAACAATGGGTTTTGCCTCGGCGACCCCATCGAGTTCAGCATTAATCCGATCCAGCAAACTGGAACCCAGCAGACTTTCTCCTCGCATTGTGCTGCTGATGGCCTGGCATGACGCCCAATAAGCCTTGAGATCGCCGCGGGTTTTCGTTGCGTCGGCAATTTTTCGCGCCTCGAATTCCGTTGCTTCCTGATCCACTAAAGCCGACAGGGATTGCCGTAAGGTTTCAGTCATTCAGTCACCACTCCGATGATATGAGTTTACTGTAATTTCCATCTTTGACAATTTCATTACAAAAAAGTTCCCGGAAATTGTTGAGAAATTTCCTGAACCACATGATCGCGCGCCCGAAATATCCGAGACCGCACAGTTCCGATCGGGCAATTCATCGCCAACGCAATCTCATCATAGCTCATTCCTTCAAGCTCCCGAAGCGTCAACGCCTGTTTCAAATCATCCGGCAATTGTTCAATGGCATGCAAAATCGCTCGCTGTAATTCTTCAGCACCGGCTTCTTCATCGGGCGCACTAAAATCTTGTAGCACCGACAACTCGCCAGTGGCTTCATCATCAACAGAGACATCTTTGGCTTCTTTCAATTTGGACGCGAGGTGATTTTTGGCAGTATTCACAGCGATTCGATAAAGCCAGGTATAAAATGCACTCTCACCTCGAAAGGTGTGTAGTGACCGATAGGCCTTGACGAAGGTATCCTGAAGGACGTCTAGCGCATCACTTTGATTCGAGACCAAGCGGTTGACCAGAGACAATAAGCGAGACTGATACTTGAGTACCAACAAATCAAAAGCATGGCGGTCGCCCAAGCGCGCACGATCGACCAACAGCTGATCGTTTTCAGCCTCGACTTTTTGAACTGGCGACTCCATACCCAACGTGCGATTTCTCAAGAAATTCAATGACTACGATGACATGAGTGATAAAAAAGGACAAGTAATATGAGTGTTGAGCCACAACTGCACCAGGTCGATGTGCTGGTGCTGGGCGCAGGTGCAGCAGGCCTGACTGCTGCACTCTCCATCCCAAAGGATCTGTCCGTGGCCGTACTCACCAAAGACCCCAGTGGCGGATCCACGCGTTGGGCACAAGGTGGCGTAGCCGCAGTCATCGATGACCAGGATTCCATTGAAAGTCATGTTCAGGACACGCTCATCGCAGGTGCTGGATTGTGCCATCAGGATGTTGTGGAACACGTTGTGTGTAGCGCTCGAGACGCGATCGATTGGCTTGTCGAACAAGGCGTGGGTTTCACCAAATCTGACCAATCCTTTCACCTCACCCGTGAGGGTGGACACTCGCATCGCCGAATCTTGCATGCGGCGGACGCAACCGGTTGGGCGATTCAAGATGCGCTTGACCAACGAGCCTCAGCTGCCGATAACATCACCTTTTACCACAACTTCATTGCGGTCGATTTGTGCTTCGATCGTGGCCGTGGCCCTCGCACTCGACGTGTTCGTGGATGTCATGTCTTGAATAAACAGACCGGAGAAGTGGATACCTTTTTAGCGCACGCTGTTGTGCTTGCCACCGGCGGTGCTAGCAAGGTGTATGTCTACACCTCCAATCCCGATGGGGCGAGTGGTGATGGCATTGCCATGGCATGGCGAGCGGGATGTCGCGTGGCTAATCTGGAATTCAATCAATTTCACCCAACCTGTTTATACCACCCAGATGCCAAGTCCTTCCTCATTTCAGAAGCTGTCCGTGGTGAAGGCGGAATTCTGCGATTACCCGATGGCACGCGGTTTATGCCAGGCTTCGACCCGAGGGCTGAACTGGCTCCACGCGACATCGTGGCGCGTGCGATTGATCACGAAATGAAGCGGATTGGTGCTGATCACGTCTATCTCGATATCACGCACCGAGACCCTTCCTTTATCAAAGATCATTTTCCAACCATCGATCAGCGGCTCATCGAGCTTGAGATCGACATGACAAAACAATGGATTCCCGTGGTGCCGGCAGCGCACTACACCTGCGGTGGAGTCCTTGTCGACTTGCATGGCGAGACCGATCTCGCGGGCCTTTACGCCATTGGAGAAGTGAGTTCGACAGGGCTTCATGGTGCTAATCGGATGGCCTCGAATTCACTACTGGAATGCATTGTCTTCGGACGCGCAACCGCAGCCCACATCACACAAACCGTGAAGATCCAAATGCCTCACGCCACTGTCAAATCCTGGGATGCATCGCAGGTCATTGATAGCGACGAAGACGTTGTCATCGCACACAACTGGGCGGAGATCCGACGCTTTATGTGGGACTATGTCGGCATAGTTCGCACCGACAAGCGTCTTCAGCGGGCGTTAAACCGGGCACAACTACTCGCCCGTGAAATTGAAGATTTCTACGCCAATTACCGGATCACCACCCACTTAATTGAATTGAGAAACCTCGTGGTTGTCGCTGAACTGATTATCCGCTGTGCACTCAAGCGTGAGGAGTCTCGGGGTCTCCATTTCACCCTCGATCACCCGGATCTATCGAAACATCCTGATGACACGATTTTAATCCCCGGCAAAGAACGTTAACTCAATGCACGCGACATCGGTGACGTAACTGACGGAGATCTCGGGCGTTTGCGCGAGCGATCCAATGCAGCGTTCCTTGAGCGGCAGGCAGATGGATCACACAATAACTCCAAGGACCTAAGCTCCACTCATCTACATGACACGACATCAATTCGACGCTTCTGGATTTCATTTGCACGACCAAATGATCCGCATTGCCGTCAAATTGCAATTGCACCAAACGAGGATAAGTCTCAAGAATACCGTGTTGACCGGTTAACCAAGTCAGTGCTTTCACTGCTGGCTTTGCGCGACACCAAGATCACCGCTGGCTTGGCGGACTTTCAGCACGATGTGAGCCAGTGCTTGATCGTCAGGCAGTTTAAATCCACGCAACCACTCCCAAATGTCTTGATCTTCACAATCCAAGAGTCTCCGGTAGGCTTCCTGATCGTTGGTTGCTAAATCTGGATAATGATTCCGGGTGAAGGGCATCAGCATCACATCGATTTCCAGCATTCCGCGTCTGGAATGCCAATAAAGTCTGTTGAATTCAGTGCGATCGTCCATACTCCCTCCCTATCAACACTAGTGTAGCACTCAGAGGCGTAGCATGAATTCCCCATTTGGCTTGATTCAATTCAAAGGCGATCAGACACTGAAGGTATTGCAGGGGCAATGCACTCAAATGGTGACTAACCTCACCCCTGAACATGCCCCGCTCGTCGCATTTTGTGATCCAAAAGGTCGAATGTTTGGTTCGGGACGATTACTGCAATACAACAACTTCGTCAGCCTCATTACTCCAATAGATCAATCAGATGCACTGTTAGAACGGCTCCATCCGTTTTTGGCGTTGTCTCGCGTATCGGCTGCTTTAACGGAAATCTCTGTCGGCCTAGTGGCACAGTCCTCGCTGTCACCTGCTGTTTGTCAGCACCAACCCGGAACCACGCGAGTTGGAGAATTTGGAGACACGCAATGGCAGGTTGGTAATCAAGACCAGCAGCATGACCCGAAAGCGGATATGGCAAGACTATCAGCCGGACTCGGCTTTGTTCGCCAGGGTTCTGCTGATCTGCTGATCCCACAGCAAGCGCATTATCAAATGCTCGGTGGCGTCAATTTCAAGAAAGGCTGCTACACCGGTCAAGAAGTGATCGCTCGTCTTGAACACTTAGGCCAAGCCAAAAAATACCTCTATGTGTATCGAGAGGCTCCGGTGTATCCGGGAGAATCCGTTGAACTGGATGGTACCTCTTTCCAAGTCTTTGACGCAGCCAATGATCAGGAAGATCAAGCTGCCTTGTTGCTAGCGCCTGTGTCGGTCAATCTAAAACAGTTGATCCATGTGCCCCTGACCATCACTCGGCAAGTCGAGGGGCAGCGACCAGTCAAGCTCTGACAACCCCTGCGCTGTCAGTCGTTGGTTGATTTGGCTAAAAGGTCTTGATCCAAAAAACCCCCGATAAGCGGACAATGGAGAAGGATGGACCGATTCGATTACGCCTTGTCGCTCATCAATGAGTCTTCGTAATTGCCGAGCATCACTCCCCCACAAACAAAACACTCGGTAGCGAGTATCGTTTGCCAACCGCGTCATCACCAAATCCGTAAATCGTTCCCATCCAAGGTTTCGATGACTTCCCGCTTCTCCAGGGCGAACGGACAAGACACGATTCAGCAGCAGGACTCCACGTCGAGCCCAAGGAGTCAGATCTCCACTGGGCATCTCAACGACGCCAAATTCAGCTCGCCATTCCTTGAGAATATTTCGAAGCGATGGCGGGATCGCTGTTTGTTGACTGACCGAGAACGCAAGGCCTGTTGCCTGATCAGGCCCATGGTAAGGGTCCTGCCCAACAATCACTGCAGAGCACATCGCCGGCGAGCACAGCTCGAATGCTCTAAATCGCTGAGAACGTGGCGGATAACTCTCCTCGCTCAGGATCTTCTGGTCGAACTCCAATGCAATTTGAGACAGTTCCTCAAGCCCTAAAAATTCCTGCCAGTCTTGCGGGAGATCAGAAAATATCCGTTCTAATTGCATTGTTAGTTTCCGTTTTCGGTATAATTTCGGTTTGCGATAAGGATAACGAATGACCGATATTTCTGATATTGAGCCATATAGCGACCAGGACGTCCCCCAAGTCATCGATCGACTCATCAATGATGATGAGTTCATCAAAGCCATTGGGCAATTAAAATTCAAAGGCTGGTTCACACCGTTTAGCTTTATCTTGCGGCCACGAATCCGTTCATTTTTGCGCTCCAAAGCGCAGGTCATCCAGACCATCCAAGATTTCCAATCAGCGGTGGAGCCTCAGCTAGCAAAAGTCTTATCAAGAACCACTGAAACCTTCACTGTCTCGGGCCTTGATCATTTGAATCCCGAGCAATCCTATCTATTTTTAAGTAACCATCGCGACATCGCGATGGATCCCGCATTCGTCAACTGGGCACTCTACAACGGTGGGTTTCACACCGTACGCATTGCGATTGGCGATAATTTGGTCAAAAAGCCCTTCGTTGGGGACCTTATGCGTCTCAACAAGAGTTTTATCGTGAAACGCAATGTCTCGGGTCCGCGAGAAATGTTGCAGACCTACTCAGCACTCTCAGGCTACATTCGCCAGTCGATTGAAGATGGACATTCAATCTGGATTGCGCATCGAGAAGGCCGGGCAAAGGACGGCATTGACCGAACCGATCCAGCGATTTTAAAAATGATTGCGATGGCCGGTAAGCCACGTAATGAATCCTTCGAGGAAGCCGTTCGCGCGGCACAAATCGTTCCCGTGTCCATCTCCTACGAGTTCGATCCATGCGCCCCTATGAAAGCTCGGGAACTGGCAATGACTGAGCGCGATGGGTATTACACCAAACGCGCCGACGAAGATGTGCAATCGATCGCTGCAGGGATCATGGGCTGGAAAGGTCGTGTGCATCTGCATTTTGGCAAACCCATCACCGATGTCCCTGAGACACCTCAGGAGTTAGCAACGCTGATCGATCATCAAATCATTCTTGGTCAACGGGTCTTTGACACCGGACGCTTAGCGGACGCCCTACTGAAGAAGCACCATCTTCCAGACGACCTTCTTCCCGATGTGCAACAGCGCTTCCAGGCGTTGATATCAGGAACTCCTGAGAAATATCGCGAGAAACTATTGGAGATTTATGCGAATCCGCTCAGGCAATTCACCCTTCATCAGCAAAGCGAGCTCTAGTCGATCGCTCACCGGAGTTTTTTGAAAAATGTGACTGAGATGAGCTTTAATCGTGCGCTCAGTCACTCCCATTTCTCTGGCGATTCGCTTATTCGAGAGTCCTCTGGAAATCCATAACGCTACTTCGTGCTCGCGTGGAGAAAGAAGCTGGCATAGTGATTCTGCGATCGCATCACGATCGACTGTCATCTCTTCAACAATGCGCTCAAGCACAACCCGAGGAACCCAATATCGCCCTGCTAACAGCACATTTGAAATCCGCCGTAAATCGAACTCTTGATCATCACAGCTCAGATAGCCATGACAGCCTGCCTTCACCAATAACATAGCAATATCGATATCACAGACTTGATCGATGACGACAAACTTCGTGCGGTTCGCGGCACTGATCTCGGTCACTGCCTGACTCAATCCTTGTCTGACACGCGCAAACACATAGACACAAATATCGACAGCAGCAGCCTCTTGCAAAGCACTTAGTCGAATGACTCGAATCCCTGAGGATGATTTGAGCTGATCAGGCCACACCAAGCCCTGATCTGCACGGACACCAATTACAATCATTTTCCGCACCTCCGGACCGCAGTATGACTCCGGTGTCACAGGGATAGGTGACAGAAATGGTGCGGAAATGCACCACCCGCACCACTGAGAACTTAGAGTGTGATAACCTGTACTTTCTGAACTGGAACGGAGCCTGGGGAAGACAGTGAAAATAATTACCCCCCCACTCGGACTTCTCGAATTTCTCGAGCGTGTCGACAGCAATGCCAAAATCTATGAAATTGAAGCGGACGCAGATCAACTCAGCCTGTCACTTGGTTGCCGCGAGGAAGATATCCTGACCTGTTCGCTGCTTTTGCGCGCAAATCGCGCCCCGCGAATCGCGATCCATCCGTGGAACCAACGACCGAAGCTCGACTCCAACGAACGGCCAGCAAGCACCATGCAGGTCTACTTATTGACCGGCTACCAAGCACAATGGCTGCCCCCATTTGGATTGCCACACCTGTTACACACAACGCTTGATCCGGCCTGTTTTGACTCCCCATGCCTTTACATTCCTGCGGGAGTCTTTCATGGCTGGATGGCGATCACGCCCGATGAATTAGGTAAGCTAACCGACTTCGCGCGCTGGAGTCGTGAATTCGCCGCTTAATAGAGCGCCAACAGGCTTCCGGCGATCACGAATAATAACCCAAAAAACTGTTCCTGCCGCTTCATTAGGGCCTCCGAGTTGAGCCATGGCCTTAAGGCGTGGGCCAGCCACGCGTAGTTCAACATCACCACCGTATCGATCGCGACAGAAGTGACCGCTAACACCGAATATTGCGGTAACAAAGCTTGGCCATGGTCAACAAATTGCGGGAAAAACGCGGCTAAAAAGACAAAGGCCTTCGGGTTAGTCACATTGATAAATATCGCTCGAGTGAAAAGAGCAGATTTCGGTGCGCTCGTCACGTCGCAGGCCAACTGCACCTCTGGCCAAATCAGCTTGGATCCACCAATCCACACTAAATAGCCAACGCCCGCCCATTGCAAGACCATAAACGCCAATTCACTGCTGGCGAGAATCGCACCTAAACCAACCCCCACCACGATTAACTGAATAACCAAGCCAACCTGAAGGCCCGCGATCGCAGGCAATGCCTGACGAAATCCATAACTCAAACTGGTCGACAAGGTGTTGATGCAACCTGAACCTGGGGAAATCGAGATCACGATCATGGCCAGGACGTAAGCCAACCACACATCGAGTTGCATCAATTACTCATCATCACGGCGGACAGTGACCTGGAAATCTTGATCTGCGTTCACTTGCAGATCAAAAAGAATCGGACAGCAACAGACCTGGCAATCTTGCCAATATTCTTGACTTCCAGCGCTCGCGTCGATGTCCGTCTGCTGAAATTCACCGCAGTACGGACACATAATTTCAACGATATCCCACATTTTTTTCGTTTGCTCCCTAGAGACCTTGAGGTCGACCCTTGCACTCATCAAAACAGAATTCATTCGTTCGCGAATGAGTTTTCTGATCCACTTCCGCCATTGAACGCTTTGATTGCCTGACATTGGATGCAAAACGATCCTTCAAACTCATTAGCTGACAAAATTTTTGCCCTGCAACAAACTGCTCTAACTCGCTAAAAATATTTGATTTTTTCCACTTGTGGCAACGAAAAAAATCGATAGACTGCGCGCATTCATCACACGACTTTAGGAGTAGACTGCCGTGTTAGACACCGTCATACTAGGGCTTGGATTCGCTGGAGGGCTCATTTACCTCGCCGCGTATTTTAGCTTGACGCGCGGATGGGTGAGTGGCTCCAGTTATGTCTTTCACGGAACGTCTGTGTTCAGTTGCATCATGATCGCAGCATCCAGCGCGTATTCCCAAGCGTGGCCGTCAGCCGTGATGAATGTCATTTTCATCATCGTTGGTGCGGTATTCATGGCCAAAAAGGCCATTAATGATCGTCGATCCTATCCTGCGACTGTGGTTGACGCGTCAGAGCTCTCGTATCAGTCTGACGAGCCTCAACTCACAGCAGCCGCATAATCAAGTTGACCGAATAGTGAATGGAGTGATCACCATGATCACTCCACCTCGTCGCCAGGTCTCATGTCCTAGCATTTCACAGGGGAACACTCTTCTATAACAATCGGTTATTTGCATATTTTTTCTTGCACCTCCAACAAAAATCACTACACTTCGCGCTACTTGAGCTGATAACACGAGGATTTATGCTCTTTTAATCGCGCGGTACCTTCGGAGAGACGAATGTGTCGCATGTCGTATACATTTAATCAGATCCAGGGGGTATCACCTGAATTGAGCACAACCTTGACTGCGGTTGCCACGCAAAATTGGCCACAACACGACCAGATCGAAGATCGCGATCAATCACTTGATCACTTCATCTCCAAAGACGGCGAAATTTTTGCCGGCACACACCTGATTATTGACCTCTGGGGCGCGAAAGATCTCGATTGCCTTGAGCGAATGGAAGCCGCCATGCGCGCCTGTGTCGACGAGTGTAACGCGACACTGTTACACATCCATCTCCACCACTTCACACCCAATGGTGGCATCAGCGGTGTTGCTGTCTTGGCAGAATCGCATATCTCTGTTCATACTTGGCCTGAAAAAGACTACGCAGCCTTCGATGTCTTTATGTGTGGAGACTCCAATCCGCATCGAGCGATTGAAATTCTCGATCGATATTTCCGCCCCACTCGGTCGGAGTACGTTGAAGAGCGTCGCGGTAAAATCCGGTGACTCGTTACCAAGAGACTCTGTATTCGGAGTGGGGTCAAAATTTCGAACAGGGGAAAACCCTGTTTGAAGCTGAAACTGATCATCAACATCTGATTATTTTTGACAACCCCAGGTTCGGACGTGTGATGGCTCTCGACGGAGTGATCCAAACGACCGAAGCCGATGAGTTCGTGTACCACGAGATGATGGTCCATGTACCAATGAATACGCATGCTCTGCCGAAGCGGGTGTTGATCATCGGCGGCGGTGATGGAGGAATTCTTCGCGAAGTCCTCAAACATCCAACTGTAGAATCTGTCACACAAGTGGAAATTGATCGCGCTGTCGTCGACATGTGCGTGGAGTTTTTCCCCAATCACTCTCAAGGCGCCTTTGACGATCCGCGCTTGAACCTAGTGATTGGTGATGGAGCCGCTTTCATCGCCTCCAACACCGCGACCTATGACGCCATTATCACCGATTCCACAGATCCCATTGGGCCCGGCGAAGTGCTTTTTGAGTCAACCTTTTATCAGGGTTGCGCTAACGCCCTCACTGCCGACGGTATTTTAGTGACACAAAACGGTGTGCCTTACATGCAAGGGGACGAAGTCACTAACACCTATCGGCGTTGGAGATCCTATTTCGCCACTCGGTCGTTTTACTTAACGCCTGTGCCGACCTATGCAGGCGGTGCGATGGCCATGGGCTTTGCGAGCAAAAGCAACATCAAATCCCCTGATCATGCAACCTTGCTGCATCGCACCGAACAGCTCAACGCATTAAAATACTACACGCCCGACGTTCATCTCGGCGCATTCGGACTTCCAAAGTATGTCCAAGATCTCATGATCGATTAATGCCCAATCGAGGCGAGCTGTTGCGACAGTCGCATACCCGCCTCCCTCGGCAATTCAATCCTGACGCTTTTTTGCTTTGACTTCAGCCCACTCACCAGTTGCACACCGCTCCTCCCGGTATCAACGGCCTCTGCGATGGCAGCGATGATGGTCTGATTCGCCCTGCCTTCAATCGGTGGTGCTTTGACAAATAACTTCAAGCGGCCATTCAATACCTCATCGGCACGCGTTTCTCGCGCACCCGAGCGAATGGCCAGTTGCACTAGCCACCCTTCGTGTTTCCAAATCAGCCAAACCGGTAACTCATCGCCATTTTTGTGCAAAGCAAAAAACTCCTTTATGATGCCCAGCCTAAGGGAAAATTGTATGTTACGAACACTCATGACAGGCAAACTGCATCGTGTCACAACCACCGCAGCGGAGATTGATTACATTGGATCCTGCGCGATCGATCAAAATCTGATGGATGCCGCCAGCATCTTACCCAACGAGCAGATTCATTTGTGGAACGTCAACAACGGTGAACGACTAGTCACATATGCCATTGAAGCACCGCGTGGCTCTGGCATCATCTCAGTCAACGGATCAGCCGCTCATCGGGCTCGCGTCGGCGATATTTTGATTCTTGCGGCTTTTGGCCAATTCACGGAGACGGAGGCCCAAGTCCACGAACCCAAAGTCGTCTTCGTTAACCAACACAACCAAATCATCACCAAAGCTGAAGCGACAGCCCTAGGTGTTGTGACTGGCCCTGTTCCGTATTCGTGTTAGCGTCCACCAGACGAGTCCTATAACGACCGGGGCTACACCCGCTTTTATCCAATCTTTCATCGCCGGATCTACAAACGGCTCGATCATCGGGGAAAGCAGTCCCACCGCGTAGTATGCGATCGCCACGGTCGACAGTCCTTCAACTGCCGACTGCAGCCTAGTCTGCCGGACCGCGCTTTGATCAAGGCTCGCCAGTAAATCACGGGTCTGGCTCTGCAAATTCAACTGTAATTGAGTTCGCAACAACTGTGCCCTCTCGTCAATCTGACTGGATAGCTCTGAACGCCTTCGCATCACCGTATCAGCGGTCGCTATAGCCGGCGTCAAACGCCTCTTAAGAAAGTGCCGGATCCCTACAGACTCCTCTCTACCCTGAGCCCGCAGCTGTACTAGTCGCTCGAAAACTAGATCGTGATACGCCTTGTTGGCACCGATACGCCACGCGAGCCGCTCCCATATTCGGTGAAGCTCGCTTTCTTGCTCCGAGAGGGTGGATAGCGTCGCCATCATATGTGAGTGGTTTGATTCATCCATCTCTGGACTAGGCAACTCGTTGGCAATCCGTTGCAAGACCGGATGGACAGCTCTAATTCTATCCATCCCCATCACCGCCAGTGTTCGGTAGGTCTCTATCTCTAAAATCATTTGTAAGAACCGACCAGCGGACTCTGCGCCGGGGTCCTTGGAGAAGGAAACCCACCACGCGCTAAGTCCGTCTTGATCAGGCTCAAAACGAGCAGCGGCTGTCACTGTACCGTCTCGCATCTCACTGATTGCGTCATATTTTTCTGGAAGGCTCAGACTGACTCCAGAGTACAACTCACTCAGCACGAGCACGTCTTGGGGTGATTGATCTATCCAAGCGTGGTCTAGGAACTGCATACAGTCTAGCCCGGCTGGAATTACCTGCGTAATCGACACAAATTCGGTATGCCGTTCGACGCGAACCCAAAGATCACCACGGTCGTACTCCCAATGGCCCTGGAAATCATCTGGGAATTCTCTAATCCTCTCCCGTATCCATAGGCGGACGCTCTCTCTGGAGGTCGGCGACACCCGGACACATACATGGACCAGGTGGCAGTCGGCACTTAACTTTGGAAAGGGTCTGGCACGAAGCTCCCTGTTTGCCTCTAACCTAACCTGATGTGGATCGTTTCGCATAACCTAATTTTAGAATATTGAGACACAGCCACCGATGAGACAGAACGCTAAGGCGAAGAAAAAATAGCGCATTTAGACACCCCAAAAAATATACTTGGTTTGATTAAACCACAGATTAGTCTGAAACGGTGGGAGGATTGAGGAACTGGTTTTGCCTGTGGGTCCAGAAAACCACAGATGACACCAAGACCGCTCCAACCAGGTTTAATAGCAGGTCTAGAGGGATGAAACATAGAATAGCCCCGCAAATAAGACACGGCCAATTCCACATTGTCAAGGGACCCTCAGAGTACCTCGCAACCAAAGCATTAATTGCATAGATTCCAAATAATGAGAAAACACCGATCTGCAGCATCTCATGCAGTGACCCTGTAATCAGGGGTGTGTAGGCAAATAACAAGGGCACAATGTAAAGCCCTTTCGCAGCCCTCCACGCCTGGAAACCAGTGGCCATCGGTGGCGACTTTGCTATACCGGCCGCGGTAAACGCGGCCAAACACACGGGCGGGGTTACGTTACTGTCCTGACTCAACCAAAAAATGATCAGGTGAGCGATTAGTAAGAACCCGGTCAAGTACTCGACATCCACCAACACAGGTCTCAGGGTCATGGCGACCTCGAAGGGTATCGCCGCGACCAAGCTCCAGGCCTCTTCCTCAGACATTCCGGTGGCTACCTTTAACACGTGTGGACTATCTACCAGCATAAACAAGGCGGACTGTGCTGGATCAGCCAGTCCGACCATGAGCTGTTGCACGATCATTGTATCAGCTAGAATTCCTGCCAAGGCGGGTGCGCAAAGTATCGCCATGATTATGTAGGCCGCGGTTACAGGCAGACCCATTCCGAGGACGAGTGAGGCCAAGCCAATCAAAAGGATAGCCAAAACTAATGACCCCTGGGACCACTGAGCGATCATCAATGAAAAACCGTTTCCGATACCGCTAGTTACAATTGCGTTATTAATAACTCCTATGGATACCATCAAGATCGCGGTGAGGATTCCGCTTCTCATTCCGAGCAAACAAGCTTCGATGGTCCTCTTAAGTGTCATAACGTTGGACTGCATATCAGTCGCACCGGTCAATCTACCAATCAACCATGCTATCCAAGACACGCAGATCAAAACTCCGATCGAGGCGGATGCTGCGAATGATGGGGTTACACCACTCATCAAGAGATAAATCATAGAAATTAGTGGGACTAAGAAAGTCATCGATCCCGCGATGATCTTCTGACGGTTCACTGTCATATCGATACCCTCGCCCACACGATTCTTTACTGCCTCGATCCGAACGACAAAAGCCACAGATAAGAAATACAAGAAAGCTGGGATTATCGAGACAGCAACGATGGTGGCGTAGGGTATAGAGGTATAGCTCGCCATCACGAAAGCGCCAGCACCCATGATTGGGGGCATTAGTTGACCCCCAGTGGAAGCAGCCGCCTCGACACCGGCAGCAAACCGGCCTCTGAAACCGGTCGACTTCATGAGGGGTATCGTGATGACCCCGGTGGATGCGGTATTGGCGACAGCTGAGCCACTGATCGTTCCCGTGAGCGCTGATGAAAGCACAGCGACGAATGCTGCACCGCCTTGGATCCGACCAGCGATTACCTTAGAGGCCTCAATCACAAAGTCACTAGCGCCAGATACCACCAAGAATCCGCCAAAAATCATGAACAAAGTAATATTGGACGATGAGATCGTAGCAAGTATCCCGAACAAACCCTCGTCGTTAAACACGGTCCTGAACAAAACATCATCCATTGGTAGGCTGGCCGCGCGAAACACCCCAGGGAGATGTTCGCCTAAGAATAAAATATAAGAGATCGATAACACGATCAGGATCGGAATCACCCAGCCCGAGACTCGCCTAGAGAAATCAAATGCCGCCGTTATGAGAATCAGCCCCGCAATCCAATCGATCGCGTTAAACTGCCATGGGAGACCGGTGACCGCGAGGGTGTCATCGTAGATTCTAGACTCGCTGGCTATCATCCAAGACGCTGACGCAGCGACTAGTAGGCCAATCAGTAAATCCATTACTTCTGACTGCTTACCAAAAATCCGAGCTGGAAAAATGACACTGCAAAGTATCGCGAATCCACCGAAATGAACCGCGTTTTGCCACAGCGCCGCCTCGTTGATCAGGAGATTGGTAGCTATGTGCCAGAACGCGAAGCCGACCGCACAAAAAATAAAGACTCTTTGGGTAAGTGGCTTCGACCTAAACGGGATGTCGAGCGACAACCAGTGGTCCCTGTTTGCCAAAGGCTCTTGTTTTAATTTTTCAGGGGTTGCCATATAACACCAACAGTTAAGGGGCCCTGAGGCCCCTTAACAGGTCGTCTCATTAGCTATTATTTAGCGATGAGATGTGAGGGGATTGTCAGGCCCGCTTCTCTATAGTATTTCGCAGCACCGGGATGCAATGGTACTGGAAGACCAGCCATCGCCTTCTCTACGGCCATTACCTTCGTCGCTGGATGAATAGCCTGCAGGAACGGCAAGTTCTCGTACATCGTCTTGGTCAGCAGATAGACGTGATTCTCGTCCACGTTTGCGTTTACGGCCAAGAAATTAGGCTGGGCCACAGTCTGAATGTCCGCGGTCTGACCCGGGTACGTGCCGGCCTTGATAGTATATGGGGTCCAAAGCAGACGCCCACCGTCCATCTTCTTAGCCTCATCAGGTGTGATGTTAAGGATGGTAAACTTGCCCTCGTTACCGGCCATTAGCTTGGTGATGGCGCTCGTTGGCGGACCAGACGGGATGCCCGCGGCTACGATCTGCCCGTTAGCGAGTGCGTCAGCTGTCGGGCCATATCCGCCGTACACCAAGTCAAAATCTTTCTCGATATCGACACCTAGGCCAGACATCAAGACCTTGTTTGATCCCAGCGTTCCTGAGTTCTTAGCGCCCATCCCCGCGCCCTGACCCTTTAATGAGAGAAGGTCAGAAGCGTTTCCAGTCTTCGCGGCACTCTTGGCGACCACAAACTGCTCCACGTTCTGCCAAAGCATTGTCACAGAGCGTAAATTCTCCTGAGGAGCCGAGACAGGACCCGTGCCGGTCGCCGCGTACGAACCAAACAGTCCCTGAAGAATCGCAAAATCAGCCGTACCGGCGCCCATCGCCTGAACGTTGGCACCAGAACCCGCAGAGTTCACCGCAGTCAGACTAAATTTCTGTTTTGGTAATAATTTGACCTTAGACAGGGTGGCAATAGCAGTCCCTACCGGGTGGTACGTACCGCCGGTAGAGGCTGTGTTAAGTACGTAGTCTTTGGCGTCAGCTAGTGCTCCACCAGACATCGTCAAGGAACCAGCAATAACCGCGGCTCCGAGGGTAAGTAATGAACGACGTTTCATTATTTTTCTCCGTTTTTTAAATAATTCATTGGCCCGCGCGTATTCAAAGCCCAACAACTCGACACTTGATAGCGATTTCAGGACCGATCAGCGGTTGTCCGTCAACCAACAACGATCGATGATAGCCACAGAGCGATCCATTTATCCAGCCTTCATACGCTAAACATTAATCGATTTCATCGCGCCACCATCGACTCGCGCCTGTATTCCCGTGATATAGCTCGCCCTAACGCTTGCCAAAAAGACGACCATGGATGCAAATTCTTCTGGTGTCCCATACCGGCCCATCGGTATCCCCGCCCAAGACCGTGCACGTATTTCTTCGACATCTACACTCTCCGCTTTCGCTCCGCCTGCATCGATAGCCTTAGTGCGAGGGGTATCAATCCTGCCAGGAAGCACCAAGTTACAGGTCACTCCCCACGGCGCCATTTGCTCAGACAGTGTTTTTATGTATCCCGCCAGAGCAGATCTGAGCGTGTTAGAGACAGCAAGCTTCGGGATAGGAGTAACGATCCCAGATGATCCGATCACAAGAATTCGGCCAAATTTCGCATCTTTCATCCGGATGACCGCGCTATCAATAATCTCGATTAAGCCCAATACCATCGCGTCGAACTCTCGAGTCCAAACCTCTGAAGCGATGCCTGGTGCCATGCCAGGCGCCGGCCCTCCAGAATTTGCCACTAGCACATCAAGACGCGGCAAATCCTGGATTAATTGGCAAAGCGCTTGACGAGATGTACGGTCAAACAGATCACAGCAAGCGACTTCGGCAGACCCACCGGCATCCTCAATTTGCTGTTGAACTGATGTTAAAACGTCTTCACGACGCGCAACGAGAATGACATGAGCACCCTCTTCGGCTAACTGCATGGCTGTCGCTTGACCAAG